>Ga0180921_132_pt1 | contig 74236 bp, 71 predicted proteins | sample Deesub1362A_J573_FD_124161 | JGI IMG/M metagenome (GOLD analysis project Ga0180921, IMG submission 124161) | Candidatus Bathyarchaeota archaeon JdFR-08
TTAGAGCTTGACCAGGACGGTTTCTTTAAAGAATACAACCCAAAACTCAGACCTACCGAGACAAAACGAAGGGGAATATTCCTTTGCGGAGGCGCAACTTTNCCCAAAGATGCACCGACAACCTCNNTGCATGCTCACTCAGCAGCTGTAAAAACTGCAAAATTCCTTACTAAAGGTAAGATTACTAAATACCAGAAAACTGCTGTGGTAAATGAAGATTACTGTGGAGACTGTGAATTCTGTCCAGTAACGTGCCCCTATGGTGCTATAACCCTTGTACCTAAAGACGAAGGGCACTTTGTTGCTCAAGTGTCGGATCTTTTATGTGAAGGATGCGGCGTCTGTGTAGGCACNTGTCCNGTTGGCGCTATTGAACTTCGACATCTAAGACCAAATCAAATCTCAGCTCAAATGAAAGCTTTATTGTCTGTAAATGGAACNTCTAAACCTCTGATTCTGGCNATAAGCTGTTCTGAATGTGGCAATGCTGCAGTAGATTCTTCNGGTATGGCAATGATGCAATATCCAGCCAATATACGGGTGCTAAAAGTTCCCTGTGCCGGACTATTACAAGTTCAACAAATCTTCGAGGCCTTCAAGGCAGGGGCTCAGGGAGTAATGGTTATAGGATGTAAGTCTGACGGTTGCCACTACGAAGTTGGTAGCGAGAAAGCCAAAAGAAAAGTTGATCTAGCTAAAATCTTGCTGAAAGAATATGGAATAGAGCCTGAACGCTTGGAAATGTTCAACATGGTTTACATCGAAGGAGACAAGTTCGCCGAGACAGCAAGGAAGATGACTGAGAGGATAGAAAAACTGGGATTATTACAGCTGATTTCATTCTAAAAGGAGGCAAAATAATCATGACCTATGAAGAAAAATCAGTATCTTCGAAGTTCTCTGATGAAATTAGACATAGATTAGGTGGAGAAACAATAGCTTTCTGTTACCAATGTGGAACCTGTGCAAGTAGCTGTCCAGTAGCTAAAGTCACTGATAAATATAATCCTAGAGAAATAATTAAACTGTCTCTTCTCGGTGCAAGAAAAGAGATTGTAGCTGGAGACACCATTTGGCTGTGTTGCTCATGTTACAATTGTCAGGAGCGTTGCCCACAAGAAGTGGAGATAGCTGATGTAATTTACACTTTAAGGAACATAGCTATTCAAGAGGGCAATGTTCCTGACATATACGTAGCATTTGCTGAAGGAATATCTGATGAGGGACGTATAGTCCCTGTTTCCAAATTTGCGGAAAAGAAGAGAGAAGAATATGGCTTGCCGCCAATTAAGCCAGCAAACATGGATGCGTTGAGAAAAATTCTTCAAGCAACCAGCTTCTCCAAGATTCAATTCAAAAAAGGTGAGGCTCAATGACAAGTTACGCATTGTTTTTAGGATGTACAATTCCCGCACGTCAACCCCACTACGAATTATCAGCTAGAAAAGCACTACCAAAGTTGGGAATAGANCTAGTTGACTTGGATAATATGACCTGCTGTGCCCCTCCACCATTGCAGTCCATAGACTTAGAAACAAGCTTAGCGATTGCAGCCTACAACATTTGTCTTGCCGAAGAAGCCGACTTAAACATTGTTACGCTATGTACAGGCTGCTTTGAATCCCTTGCAATGGCTAATACTATGTTAAAAGAAAACAACGAACTACGAGAAAGAATAAACAAAATATTGTCCAATGCTGGAAAAGAGTTCAAAGGCTCCAAGGAAGTAAAGCATTATCTGCAAGTCTTAATGAAGGATGTAGGTTTAGAACAGGTGAAAAGCCAAGTAACCAATCCTTTGAACAATTTGAAAATAGCGGCTTTCTCTGGTTGCCATCTTCTTAGACCAAGTAAACTTTTGAGGTTTGACGATCCTGAACGTCCTCGAATATTTGATGATTTAATTGAAGCTTTGGGAAGCGAAAGCATATGGTACCGAAATAAACTGAAATGTTGCGGCGGTCTTTTAAGAGGATATGCTGACGATCTTGCTTTACAGATTGCAAAAGAGAAAATCGTTAATGCTAAGAAAGCTGGGGCTGATTGCATTTCTACACTATGTCCTTTCTGTTTCGTAGCTTTAGACATGGGACAGCTTCAGATAAGGGCAAAGTTTAAAGAAGAATATGATATGCCCGTGCTTCACTATGCAGAGCTTCTTGCACTAGCCTTAGGAATAGAACCAAAAGAGCTTGCCCTAGAGTCACATAAGATAAAAACAGATAAACTACTCCAGAAAATCGTTTAATTTCCCTCTTTATACACAAACCTTTTTCTTTTAGGCGTAATTAAAATTTTAAAATGAAACATTTTTAGTCTTTACGCTAACCATAACGTTATTTAATTACTTGTAATACTAATCAGACTTCTATCTGGAAACACAAAAGGAAATTAGTGGGGAATGAGCCCATGAGTGAGGTTCAAGAGAAAGTTTCAAATGTTATCAAAGCCAAAGAAGTGGATCCAAAGTTTAAGTATAAAATAAGCAAGATGCATGGTGCCGAGAAAGTCATGCTGTGCTTCCAGTGTGGCACATGCACTGCTGACTGTCCAATAGCAAGATTCAGCGAGTTCTACAGACCTAGAAGAATAGCAAGAATGGTGCAGTTTGGATTAAAAGATAGACTCCTGTCAGATAAGGCTTTGTGGCTTTGTTCTAACTGCTTCACTTGCGTCGATCATTGCCCCCAAAACGTGGAGATAGCTGGCATTGTTAGAGTGTTAAGAAATCTTNCTGTGAAAGAGAATAAGGTTATTCCTCTTGTTTACACGGTACTTGCCTCCAATCTGTTAAAAGGAGGCTATGTATATGAGATTAGAGAGATGCATCATAAAAAGCGGGCAGGATTAGGACTTCCACCATTGCCAAAACCCAATTTAGAAGATATTGAAAAGATTTTTCAGATTACTGGTTCTTCGAATTTGCTTAAAGGTGTAGAAACTTTTGAGAAGGTGGAAAGCTGAGATGTCGGAAACAAAATATTTGCTATTTTTAGGGTGCGTCATTCCTTATCGTCTTTCAAGTTATGAAATTTCTACAAGAAAGGTTCTTGCCAAACTTGGGGTAGACGTAGTTGAAATGCCAGAGTTTAACTGCTGCGGATATCCTATGGATTCGGTGAACCATGATCTGATGTTAACATTAGCTGCACGAAATCTCTGTGTAGCAGAAAAGCAAGGTCTAGAGATTCTAGCTCTCTGTAATGGCTGTTTTTGTAGTTTAAACGAGACAAATAAAATGCTTAAGGAAGACAAAGAATTGAGAGAGAAAATAAACGGATATTTAAAAGAGATTAATATGGAGTTTAAGGGATCAATAGAAGTTAAACATCTTGTTCACGTGTTAGCAGAGGATGTGGGGTTTGAAAAAATAAAAAACGCTGTTAAGAGGCCTCTGACCAACCTGTATGTTGCCCAGCATTCTGGGTGCCATTTGGTTCGTCCAACAAAATTTGTGGAACATGGAGATGATCCAGAAAATCCGAAAATGCTTAAAGATCTCATAAAACTTACTAGCGCTGAATGCGTAGATTATCAGGATGAAGCTAGATGCTGTGGCAACCCTATAATTGGTGTTAACGAAGAAGTTCCTTTTGAAATGGCTAGGGAAAAACTTGATCATATGAGGGCTGCAAAAGCTGAGGCGATGATAACGGTTTGTCCTTTCTGCCATTTGATGTTTGACTTAAATCAGCCTCGAATAGAAAAAACTTTTAATGAAAAATTTGAAATGCCAGTACTACACTATCCTCAATTATTAGGTTTAGCTATGGGATTTTCTCCTGAAGAACTTGCTTTGAACACGCTTAGGGTGAAACCTGTAAAGCTCCTAGAGAAATTGAGGACCAATTGATTAGTTAAAAGCAGAAACTCTTATTCGCTTACAAACATTTTCTTTCTAAAGTTAGTAGTTTGGAGAATTCTCCTAATGAATAACGAGAAATCTGGTTTTCGAAAAGAATTGGAAATCTGGCTTTCGGATGCTAAAAAAATTGTTGTTGCTGGCATTGGAAATCCTATAAGAAGAGATGATTTTGTTGGTATCAAAATTGTTCAAAATTTAAAGGGAAAAGTATCTGACAATGTTTATCTAATTGAATGTGAAACTGTTCCAGAAAGTTTTCTCCATCAAATAATAGATTTTAACCCAACTCATGTTCTTCTGATAGACGCTGCAATTCTTGGACAAAAACCTGGAGAAGCAAAACTTGTCAAATCTGAAGACCTAGAATTTTTTTCGGCATACACGACACACATGCTTCCATTAAGAGTTTTTTGCGACTACCTTTCTCAGATGATCAAAACANAGATTGCTCTATTGCTTATAGAGCCAAAAAATACGGNTTTTGGAGAAGGATTAACTTCTGAGGTCAATGANGCTGCAAGAAAAATTGCTAATTTTTTGTTGAGGCTTCTTTCTGGATAAAAATTGGANAGTTAAAATTAAAGAAAATTAGGAAGTTGCTGTAGTACTCTTTAAGGCTTCTTGGAAGAGTTTCTTTGTAGCTGCAATCCTTGCCTTCTGGGCTAGAACATCACTTGTGACTAGNTCTAGNGCTTCTTCTGGGCACCATTTAACACATTGGGGTTCCCCTTGTTCTTTGCAGAGGTCGCACACGAAAACNACTTTCTTTTCTGGGTGTATCATGATGGCTCCGTAGTCGCATGCTTCAATGCACCATCCACAACCATTGCATTTATCTTCGTCAACAAGTATTGTGCCGTTTTCTTCCGATTGGGTTAAGGCGTCTCTTGGGCATGCTGCTACACAGGGGGGATCTTCGCAAAGTCTGCAACTTAGGGAGACGTTCACTAGTGGATTTAATCTTACAACGCGTATTCTGGATTTTAGGGGATTAAAAGAGTTTTCCTTTGTGAAGGAGCATATAAATTCGCAGACTTGACATCCTACACATTTGTCTGGATCAGCTGTGACAAATTTTCTTTCATGAATTTTAACCATCGATTATTCCTCCGGTGTTTTTGTTTTCCCGAGTTTCTGCTCGACTATAGAGATCAGGTCGTCCATGGCTAGTTCTTTGAGCTTTTCAATTGTTGGTATACCTTCTTCAGTCCAGCCTCGGGCTTCATAGTAATCATCCAATAGTAAGTCAAGTTCTTTCTGGCTTACGTAGGCTCCTTTTGCTGGGCCTTCGTCTGTTATGGGTTGATTCATAACTTTCCACGGAAGCGTGTCGTCTTTTCTACCTAAACCTTCTCGAATGTTGAATATTCTTGCGACGTTGTTTATTCTTTCGCCGCTTCTCTGCAGCTCTTCTGGTGTCATTTCTATACCTGTGACCAAGGTGTAGAGTCTTGCCATGTCTTCTATTCCTTTGTAGTAGGTTCCTCTAGAGAATTTGCAGACTATGAGTGAGTCAATAACNGTGTAAAGGTCTTCCATGTCTTTGACCATTTTTCCTCTGCCTTTTTCGACGACTAGGCGGTTAACTTTTCCTTTAACATCAAAAGCATAGGCTCCATGGCGGTTGTGGTCTGCTCCCCGGAAGGAAACTGCAAAACCTAATGCAGCAGTTTTGAGGCAGCGAAGGTCGTATCCTGTAACTTCTACTCCCTTTATATGTTGGGCTAGTTTTTCTGCGCCTTTTCCTATTTTTTCTCCAGCAATTTTTACTCCTTCTGCGAGAATGTCGCCTATTCCTTCTCTTTTACCCATTTTTTCAAGTAGTTGAACTAGGGCTTCATGGTTCCCGAATCGCGCTTCAATTCCATCGGTGTCTTTGTCTGTTATTATTCCGTTTTCATAGCAATCCATGGCGAAGCCTACGATCACTCCTGCGCTGATTGAGTCCATACCATAATAATTGCAAAGATCCATTCCTTTTATTATGGCGTCGAGGCGGTCTACNCCGCAGTATGGTCCCATGGCCCAGAGGGGCTCNTATTCCATTCTTGTCATGGTGCCCTTGTATGGGCCCTCAGCTACTACGCATATATGCTCGCATCTCATGGCGCAGGAGCTGCATCCTATGATTTTGGCGACGAATCTTTCGTTGAGGGATTCGCCGCTTACTTTTTCAGCTCCTTCAAAATGTGCGTTGTTGTAGTTTCTTGTGGGCATACAGTGCAACGAGTTGTGGACAAGAACATTTTCAGGAGTGCCTAGTGTTCTGTATTTCTTGGTGGCTGGGCCTTTCATTCTTTCGTGAAACTCTTTTACAAATTCCATAAATTCTTCTGTTTTTGCAACTTCTATGTCCCGCGTTCCCCGGACAGCGATTGCCTTCAAGTTCTTTGAACCCATAACCGCACCTAGTCCTGTTCTCCCAGCTGCTCTTGTTTTGTCGTTTATTATGCATGCTATTCTGACGAGTTTTTCTCCTGCTGGACCTATAGCTGCAACACGAATGTAATAATCGCCTAATTCTTCCCTTATCGCATCTTCTGTTTCAGCAGGAGATTTCCCCATAAGATGAGAGGCATCCAGAATTTGAACGGAATCGTCGTCTATCCAAACGTAAACTGGTCTTTCTGCTTTGCCTTTGAATATTACTGCATCGTAGCCTGCCCTTTTTAGCTCTGTTCCAAAGGAACCATGCGATTTGGCTTCTCCTACACCGTAGCTTTGGGGGGATTTGGAGACGAAGGCGTGTCCATTTCCGCCTGTCGGCCAGACTGTTCCAGAGATAGGTCCTGTGGTTAGTATAAGGGGATTTTCTGGATTGAAAGGGTCTACTCCCGGTTTTGAATGGTCAAGCCATAAACGTATACCTAGACCTATTCCTCCAATGTATTTTTTAGCGTATTCTTCGTTTAGCGGCTCGGTATAAGTTTTTCCTGTTGTTAAATCTATGTGAAGTATTCTGCCAGCATAGCCGTACAATCAAATTTCCTCCACACTTAACCTATTTTAGTGAGAGTTAATACCTTTATGAGATAAATATATTAAGGTATCTATCTTCAACGATCTGTTCTAATAATGCCAGTGCTTCGATGTTTATTTACATTGAGTAACAAAGGTTTGCAGTTTGTATAAATAAAAGTGAAGGAAGGTGTTAGAAGGCTTCTCTGAAGACTTCAAGAATGTCTTTCACAGCGATTTTGTTCTCCACATCTAAAACTTTAATGGCATCTTCTAAAGTTGTCACACAGAAGGGACAGGCTACAGCTATAATGTCAACGCCAAGCTCCAACGCTTCTTTAGCTCTCTCGACGCAAGGCCTTTTTTCCGGCTGGGCTTCTTCTGTCCAGACTCTTCCAGCTCCTCCACCACAACAGAAACTGCTATGCTTAGTTCGTTTCATTTCTACAAGTTCTACACCGTTTATAGCCTGTAAAATTTGTCTTGGTTCTTCGTAGATTTCGTTGCGTTTTCCTAGGAAGCATGGGTCATGGTAGGCGATCCTTCTTTTCAAGGTTTTTGATGGCTTAACTTTGCCTGCTTGTATGGCTTCAGCCAAAAATTGCGTGTAATGTTGAACATTTAGGCTTTCATCTGAATAGGGTTTATCGTTCTTGAACGTGTTGTAACAATGAGGTGAAAGAGTGACTATTTTCTTCACGTCGATTTTCTTAAACATTTCAATGTTGTGGGTGGCAAGTTCTTCGAAAAGTCCTTTTTCTCCCATTCTCAACATATGGTCTCCACAGCACCATTCTTCCATACCTAAAGTAGCATAGTTGACGTCCATTCTGTTGAATATTTCTGCCATAGCCTTTGCTATTTCTTGGTTTCTAATGTCAAAAGCTGTTGAACAACAAACAAAGTATAGGATGTCCGCTCTTGTCACTTCAGGGAAGGTTTTAACATTTAATTCTTTAGCCCATTCCATTCTTTTGCTTTGATGTGTTCCCATAGGATTATGGTATTTAAAAACGCTTTCAAGAACATCTTTAACTGTTCTTGGTATTATTCCTGACTCAACAACTAACCCTCGCTCGTCTACTATGGCATTTGAGCAGTCAACAAGTTTGGGACAGAAAAGCGTGCAACTGTTACAGGAAGTGCATAGCCAAATATTGTCTGCGGTAGGTTTCAAACGCTCCTCTAATCCTTCATCTCTGGAGTCTAAAATAAATCGGTAGTTTGCCGTCAAAGTTGAGGGGCCAAGAAATCTTTCATCTATTGCTGCTGGACATGCCGAATAGCAGATGGAGCATTTTGTGCATAGGGTCAGGTCCCAGTATTTTTTTAGGTCAAGAGGCGACTGGGCAAACGCTACTAGCTTTGTTAATTCAGATTCAGGTTTTATCAGGAAAGTCTTGATTTTTTTAAAAGTGTCAAAGAAAGGTTCTATGTCCACCACTAAATCTTTTATGACCGGCATGTTTGAAAGGGGTGCTATTTCTAGAGAGTCTACTCCAAGGTCTAACACTTGAGTGTAGCAGGCTAGCATTGGCTCTCCGTTGACGTTTACTCCACAGCTTCCGCAAATTCCCATTCTACATGAATGCCTAAAGGTGAGTGTTTCGTCCAATTTGTCTTTTATATATTTGAAAGCGTCAAGCAATGTTGTACCTTTTCGGATTGGAACCTTATAGGTGGATATGTAGCTTTTTCCATTTTGGGGATCGTAACGGTGAATTTTAAACTCAACGATTTTTTCAATTTTAATGCTCATGTTATTTCCTCCTAATAGGTTCTTGCAGCAGGTGGCCACTTTGTGATTTTAACTGGAATGTATTCAAGTCTAGGACCATCGTTAGTATAGTATGCCAGCGTATGCTTCAACCAGTTTTCGTCATCTCGTTTAGGATAATCTCTTCTTGAATGAGCTCCTCGTGATTCTGTTCTTGCTAGTGCACTAACTATAGTAACTTCAGCTAGATCTAGCATGAAATCAAGCTGTAAAGCCGATGTAAGTCCTGTATTGAAAGTACTAGACTTGTCTTCCACCTTTATATGCGCAAATCTCTGTTTAAGCTCCCTTATCTCCTTCAAGGCACTTTGGAGTTGATCGCCTGTTCGAAATATCCACACTTTATCATTCATTACACGTCTCATTCTGTCTCTTAGAACGGGCACTCGTTCGTCTCCTTCTCTGCCTAGAATCTGGTCATAAATCCTTTTTTCTTCTAGAGCAAGCTTTTCGCTTGGGAATTCTTTGAAGCTTTTTGAGGATACTTGTTTTGCTGCTTCTTCACCTGCTACTGCTCCAAAAACCAGACATTCCGCAGTGGAGTTTGTTCCAAGTCTATTTGCGCCGTGAACGCTGATGCAGGAACATTCGCCTGCAGCGTACAAACCGGCGATAGGTGTTTCGGTTTTGACGTTAGCTTTTATCCCGCCCATGGAGTAGTGGGCCGCCGGTCTTATGGGTATGGGTTCTTTTACTGGATCTACTCCTCCAAGCTTTATTGCTACGTCTCTTATGAGGGGGAGTCTCTCGTTTATTTTTTCTTCACCCAGATGTCTTAAGTCCAAAGCAATATAGGGTCCGTAAGGTCCCTCTAATCCTCGTCCTTCTAGGATTTCTGTCTGTTCTGCTCTTGATATTACGTCTCTGGGGGCTAGTTCCATTCTTTCTGGTGCGTAACGTTTCATGAAGCGTTCGCCTTTAGCGTTGAGCAAATATCCGCCTTCGCCTCGTGCTCCTTCTGTTATGAGTACTCCTTGGGGAACTAATCCTGTGGGGTGGAATTGGACGAATTCCAAGTCTTCCAATGGGGCTCCAGCCCGATAGGCCATTGCCATTCCGTCGCCTGTAGTCGTATGTGAGAAAGTTGTGAATTCGTACATGCGTTCGTGACCTCCAGTGGCCATTACTATGGCTTTGGCTTTGAACGCATGTATATCGCCAGTTTTTAGTTCTATGGCTGTTAATCCTGTTGCTGTGTTGTCTTCAACTATTAAGGATGTGACGAACCATTCATCATAAAAATTAACGTTTCTGTAGGATGTGGCTTTTCCGAATAAAGTGTGCATTTCGTGAAATCCCGTCATATCTGCTGCAAAACATGCTCTCGGTACGCTGTGACCTCCAAAGGGTCTTTGAATCAGTTTTCCTTCTTCCGTTCTGCTCCATGGGAGTCCCCAATGCTCTGTTAAGATTATCTCTCTGGCTGCTCTTTTGACGAAAAATTCTACTGCATCTTGGTCTGCTAGGTAGTCCGCCCCCTTAATTGTGTCGAAAGCATGTAGGTCATATGAGTCCTTTTCTCCCATAACTGCGGCTGTTCCCCCTTGGGCGCAGACAGAATGAGAGCGTAATGGATGAAGCTTTGAAATTACTGCGATGTCCAACTTATCGTTAATNTCTGCTGCAGCTATAGNTGCTCTTAAACCTGCTATACCTGCCCCAACAATAACTATGTCATGAGCGTATTTTTCCACCGTTTTTCTCTCCTTAGAGAAACCTAGTTTTGTAATGTACCCTTTATAGTTTTTCCAAAAGTTTGAGAAATAAGAACATTTTTTATTTTAACAGCCACTATGAGAAAGTAATAAAGTGTAGCTGATATTGAAAGGCGAAGGGCTGGTTTATGTTTAAGAGAATCCTTGTTGCCAATCGTGGAGAAATTGCAATACGTATCATAAGGGCTTGCAGAGAGCTTGGAATTAAAACAGTTGCGGTGTATTCAGAGGAGGATACCGAATCTTTACATGTGCAATATGCAGATGAATGCCATTGCATAGGCCCTGCGGAACCTTCTCAAAGCTACCTAAATATCGAGAAAATAATAGACATAGCAAAAAGTTTTAGGTGTGACGCTGTACATCCAGGATACGGTTTTCTGTCCCAGATACCGGCCTTTGCAAGGGCTTGCGAAGAAAATAAAATCGAGTTTATAGGACCTTCCAGCCAAGTTTTGAGTATGATGGGCAACAAGGTTGAGGCACGTAGCACAGCTGCGAAGACGGGAGTTCCCATAATTCCTGGAAGTGTAGAACCTGCCAAAAACTTGGATGAAGCTTTGGAAATAGCTGATGAGGTTGGTTACCCAGTCCTAGTGAAGGCGGTCTATGGTGGTGGTGGAAAGGGCATGCGTATCGCCAAAAATAGAGAAGAGATGAAGCAAACATTAGAGATGTCAGCCCTAGAAGCCAAGGCTTCTTTCGGAAGTCCTGAAATTTATGTTGAAAAATTTCTCCCAAAGGCAAGGCACATAGAATTTCAAGTGTTAGCCGACAAGAAAGGCAGAGCCATCCATCTTGGAGAGAGGGAATGCTCTCTTCAAAGGAGATATCAAAAGCTTATTGAAGAGACTCCTTCGCCTTTTCTAACAAGGGAATTAAGGAGGGAAATGGGTGAGGCTGCCTTAAAAATCGCTAAAGCTGTTAATTATGTGAACGCTGGGACTGTCGAGTTTTTGATTGACAGAGAAAAAAATTATTATTTTTTAGAATTTAACACGAGGCTTCAAGTGGAGCATCTTATAACGGAAATGGTTACTGGCATAGATATTGTGAAAGCGCAGATAAGGATTGCTGCTGGTGAAAAGCTTGATTATAATCAAAACAAGATTATTCCAAGGGGACATGCTATAGACTGTAGAATTAATGCTGAGGATCCTTTCAACAATTTTATACCCTCTCCTGGAGTAGTTACTCGTTTTCATCCACCAGGGGGTCCTGGTGTTAGAGTTGACACTCACTTGTATTCTGGTTATACGATATCCGTTTTTTACGATCCGTTAATTGTGAAGTTGGCTGTTTGGGGTATAAACCGCTTAGAAGCAATACAAAGAATGAAAAATGCCTTAAACGAATTTGTTATAGAAGGCGTTAAAACCACTATCCCTTTTCATAAGCGAATTATGGAGGATGAGGATTTCCTTAAAGGCGATATTCATGTTAATTTTGTTGATGAGAGAATGGGAAAACTTTTGCCTAAACATTTTCTTGAGGAAGAAGAAGCTGCTGCAATTATTGCTGTTTTAACTCGTCAAGTAAAGGAAAGTACTATCCAAGCTACAATTCCGAGGAGGAAGTCTTCGAGTGTTTCTCTGTGGAAACTTACAGGCAGAGTTAAAAGGTTTTCGAGGGTGTGTTGATGTCTCTGGAAGTTTTAGTGAATGGAAAACCTTACTTGGTTAAGGTTTTAGATAGGAGCGGAAATTTTTTCTCAGTGGAGGTTAATAAGAAAACTGTTAGGGTTCGATTGGAGAATGCTGATAATGGAAACGTGGTAATGATAGAGGTTAATGGTAATACTTTTCATGCTAAATTAGGGCATTCCCAGAGAGATCTTCTAGAAATCAAAATTAATGGAAAACTATTTGTTGTGGAATTTCCACCTAAAGTGTCAAAAAGAAAAGCTGTTGCCAAGAGAGACTCTGTTTTTACCGTTTCCAAAAAGCCAACAATAACTGTTGTTCTAGATAAGAACGCGGTTGTTGCTCCTATTGCTGGAAAACTTGTGCTGTGGAAGGCTAAGAGTGGTCAAAAAGTGGAGAAAGGTGAGTGTATATGCGTTTTAGAGGCTATGAAGATGGCAAATGAAATTGTTGCGCCTAAATCTGGAGTTTTAAAGGAAATTAGGGCTTATGAAGGAGCAGTAGTGAATAGAGGCGATGTTCTGGCGGTCATTGAATAGGCCTTTAGGGGCAAATTAAAGTGTAGTAGCTACTATGGGAAGTATTTTTACGCATTCTATGCAGATGATGTGCTTTCGTTTCGCGAACAGTTAAAGATGACGTTAAAGGAGCAAAACTCATTAAGTTCTATTGGAAAGTTTTTAAGCATGTTTTGAGTGGCTTTATTGTCTTATCTGTAAAGGTGATGTATGAGTGTTTATGGGTGTCGACCACATAGGTGTTGCTGTTAAAAATTTGGAAGATGCCATAACTGTTTATTGTGATTTCTTGGGGTTTGAACTTAAGGGTGTTCATGTTTTAAAAGAACGCAAAGTTAAGGTAGCTTTTCTCTCTAGCGGAGGCGAGACCAATATTGAGCTTTTAGAGCCATTGGGTGTTAACAGTCCTATTGCAAAGTTTTTGGAAAGGCGTGGTGAGGGTGTTCATCATTTTGCTGTTAAAGTTACGGACATTGAAACTATTATGGAAAGGCTTAGGAATCGTGGTGTGCTACTTGTGGATGAGAAGCCTCGAGAAGGTGCTGAAGGATCAAAAATTGCTTTTATCCACCCGAAAAGCACTAGGGGTGTTCTTTTAGAGCTTGTAATGAAATAACGTGTTTTGGTTAAAGAGTAATGTCTTTTAAATCATTTAGAAAGAAGTTTTTTAAATGAGGAGCATAAGTCAGACCGGGATTGTGCTCTTGATTCAGTTTTTTCATTCTTTTGCTAGTGGAGTTTTTGGTATTGTTGTGCCTTTAATGATGAAAGAACGAGATGTTGATGTGGTTATTATAGGGTTAGTGTTTGCGGCTATGCCGTTAATAATGCAGTTTGGACGAATGATTTTTGCTACACTTTCTGATTTTTGGGGTAGAAAATTGTTTTTCATTTCTAATGGAGTTTTAGGTTTTATTTCTAGCCTGATTTATTATGTTGCTCATACGCCATTGGAGTTTCTTTTTGGCAAAGTTGCTGAAGGAACAAAAGAGGGAACTTTGTGGGCGGTTAATCGTCCTTTCTTATTGGAAAGAAGTGGAGGTCGTTGGCGAATTCTGGTTTATTTGAGAAGCATAGTTTATACGAGTTATGCTTTGGGAAGTTTGGTGTCTGGTTTTCTCATTGTTTGGCTTTTTTTCGAGGGTACTATGCTTGTTTGTGCAATGTTTGGTCTGGCTACCATTTTTTTGTCTATTTTTCTGATCGGTGAGCGAAAATCCAAGTTCAGTATGGAAAAAGCATTAATTTTTCTGGATTTTAGAAAGAAAACCAAAATTTTCAAAATGTTCTTGGCATTGTTTTTTATGATAGGCATGTCCTATGGTTTTCGAGGTGGCTTCGTGATACCTTTATTTTTAGATAGAAATGGTTTTAGTGCTGAAGCCATCGGTATGATTATTGGTACACAAATTCTGTTGGCTGGTTTTTCTTCTGTTCTATTCTCTAGATCAACAAAAATTAGACAGTTTATCTTATGGAATGGAATTTTAACTTCCATAACATTTTCTTTGCTTGGCTTTTTAGCTGCTACCTATGCTGCTGCTCTTGTAGTTGTTTTTGGTTTTGTTGANGGGATGTCCACTATTGGGCAAGAGGGGATTCTCTCAAAAATCTGTGATAAGGAATCATATGGGACAGATATCGGTCTATTAATGATGGGGTTACATATTGGCGAGACATTAAGTTTGGCTATTTCAGGTTTTCTTATTGCTTGGTGGGGTTTTCTAGCACCTTTTCTTCTAGCTGCGTCAACCTATATTATTTATTACTTATCTGCTTATCAAATCTTGAGAGAGTAGAGGTAAGCTTGTGTCGAGAATAGATGCTGACCGTCTTGTAAAAGATTTAAGGACGCAAAATTTTGGGAGAAAAATAGTTTTTTTACGAAACGTCGCTTCAACAAATGATCTAGCTAAAAAGCTGGCTGATTATGGTGCCGGTGAGGGAACAGTTGTCTTGGCAGAGAGGCAGTCCGCTGGCAAGGGGAGACTTGGACGAATATGGACATCTCCCCTCGGCGGGTTATATTTTTCTATAATCTTGAAGCCTAAAATAAAGGCTAATGATGCGGTGAAACTTGTTTTCGTTGGTAGCTTGGCAGTTGTTGAAACTTTACGTGATTTGTATGGTTTAAGAGTTGAAACGAAATGGCCAAATGACGTTCTGGTTGATGGAAAAAAAGTTTGTGGAGTATTGGCTGAGATGATTAGTATGGGTGATCGCTTAAAATTTGTAATTTTGGGTATTGGTATAAATGTGAACTTTAAGGTGAGGAAGGTTTTTCCTAAGGAACTGCAAGAAAGCGTAGCTTCTTTGCGAGATGTATTGGGTAGAAAAATTAAGTTGGAGAAGCTGTTTAGAAAACTGCTTGAGAACTTGGAAAGTCTTTATGATATTTTTTTGAAAAAGGGTTTTGTACAAATTTTGGAAGAGTGGAAAAAGTTTGCATGTTTTCTAGGGTGTCCTGTGGAAGTGCTAGTTGATAGGCAAAAGTGGAGAGGCACGGCATTGGATGTGGAAGAAGATGGAGCACTACGTTTGAAGCTTGAAGATGGAACTGTGAAACGTTTTCTATATGGAGACGTTACTTTACGCTTCGGATAGATAAGGGTAAGTGGCTATTCTCTTTTTTTAGTGATATCGAAACCACGTTTTTCAAGTTGTTGTAGCAGTACTTTGGGGTCTGGGAATCGTTGTCCCCATTTTCTGCAGATATGTTCTGTCCAACTGTAATTGTCATAGGTGTACGTTTCCTTTCGGTTTATTTTCAAGGGTATCTTCGCTTTTAGCTTCCTATAGTAGTCTTGAGCAAGATATCCCTCATCCATTACCTGCATAGCCCTAACAATCATCTTATCGTTTAGTTCTGGGTATTTGTCTTCAAAAAGTGTGAATTCCATCGGGTAGCGGGGTCTTGGCGGAGGATCTTCAGCGGGGTATCCCATGGCTAACTGCACAAGAGGGAAAACTTTTGGTGGTAAATGATATTCCTCTGCTATTTTGTCTGCTCTAAACATAGCACTTCCAAGGAAGCAGCTTCCAAGTCCTAAACTTCTTGCTGCTATTACCATGTTTTCAGCCATTAAGACTGCGTCTTGAATTCCGAAGAAAAGTAGAACTAAATCATTTGTAACAAGATTCCAGCCTCTTCTTGCCATTATTTTTTCAAATTTATGATAATCGACGCAAATTGTAAACAGAATGGGAGCCTTGAATGGGTTACGCTCTTTTTTTCGAGAGAGTAAAATGCTGTAGGCTTGGGAAACGAAAGGTGCTTGTTGACCGGCTCTAACTATTGTTTCTATGGCTTTTTTGGGAGGTGCTTTAGCTTTATACTTGCGTATTGACTTATGTTCGAGCATCGTCTTGATAACAGGGTTTAGTATCACGTTTTCTCCCTTTTTAGAGTTAGTAATTTTTTATAGAAAAATCTTGGGAAATTTTTTAGGCTTAGGAAAGGTTAATGTATCAATTCGTTTTTTATTTTGCCCTTCTCTAACATTGTTTCTGGGGTTTTGGTGTGTGTTCCTGTTAGTTCAAGGGTTTGAGATTTTTAAGCTATGATAAGCTGCGTAAAGCTTTATAAGGAGAGAAGATATCAACTGAAAAAAGGTGAGATTGAATGCAGCAAATTATTGATGCCTTAACTAAAATGGTTGAAGACGTAATTGCTTTCCTACCGGCACTTATCGGAGCCATCATAGTGATTCTCATCGGTTACGGTGTAGGGTCAATTGTTGGAAAGGCTGTCAATAAGCTTATCGAGAAAATGGGTGTAGAAAAAAGCTTTGACGAAACTAGTATAGGCAAGGCCTTCAGAGGTGCAAAATTAGATCTGTCTTCCTTTATTGGAGGAGTTACCAAGGCGTTCATTGTTATACTATCGCTAATCTTTGCAATTCAAATTCTCAATATTGGAGGTCCTTTAGGTCAGTATTTAGTTGACATTGCAAACTACTTGCCAAGACTCCTCGGAGGTATCATGATAATAATCATTGGGTTTGTNCTNGTTGATTTCTTGGCGTCTCTTGTAGGTAGAACCTTGAAGCCTGTATTTCCAGAAGCCAAAGCAGAGTTAGCGGAAATGTTGAGGAACTTGCTTTTGATTGGGCTGATAGCAGTGGTGTTGATGATATCGCTGGATCTTATGCTACTTGCCGGCGACATGGTGTATCCTTTAATTTTGGGCTTTGTAATAATCGCGTCAGGGGTTGCATTGACTGATGGCTTAATCACGTCAATTACTGATGATCATAAGGAATTCACAAGTGTTGCAGGATATGCCAAATTCGTGCTTTACAGCATTTTCCTTATAATCGGTGCTGGAGCAATCTTCGCCACATTTGAAGGGGTTACCAACGTGGTGGCGAATATTTCTTGGGCCTTTGCAATTGCATTGGCTATTATGCTTGTACCAATCATGTATGCCATGGCTAAAAAGCTGGCAAAGGAAGTTTCCTAAAGGAAGCATCATCCTCTGACCCTATAATCTTCCTTCTTTTTCTCATTGTGGCATGATGTATAGCTAGGTTTACGTTCAAATGTCGGTTTAAATTATCGGTTTTGATAATAATTTCAAGTGCTATCTGTAGACGCGTCTGCGATGGGCTACAACTAATAGGAACACTTTGTTTCCTTTGATCTGATAAAGAATGCGATAATCTCCCACTCGTAGGGAGTAGACTCCTTTCCATTCACCGCGTAGGGGCTTTCCTGCATGAGGAGTAGTCTTCAGAGTGCTGACTTCTCGAAGTATTCGAACTTGAACTTCTCTATCCAAAGCCTTGATTCTTTTTAAGAAGCGAGGCGTAAACCTGACTTCAAATCTCTTCTTCAAGGTTTAACTCTCGTATAAGCTCATCAAGCGGCCTAGTCTTGTCCTCTTCAACCTCTCGCAAAGCAACCCTTAAATCCTCAACAAGCTCCTTATCGTGCATAACCTCCAGAGTCTCCAATAACTCATCCATCAAGTTGGCCGCTCTCGTTAACAGTTTTTTCTCTTCAGCCGTCAAAAGAGTCATTCTTCTTTCACAACCTCTTCAAATATAATATCTCTACAGAACATTTTAACCCTTACTCTCAATCTATTTGTGTTGATAATAATACACATAATTACTTCTCTACTGCAAACTTCGTCAATTCGTCAATCCTTAATTTCAATCGTTCAGTAGCATAATTGATTACTTCACGAAGAATCTTTAACGCCTCGGGGTCTGTAAGCTTTGTGAAATTTTGCTTCCATATTTGCTCATCAATTTTTGCACCACTCTCACCTAATGCTCTTTATGTTAAGAGACTTAGATGATAGTTTATTACTTCCATTGATTATCAATCCACTCTTCTACGCCAATTTCTTTCATTTCCTGAAGTCGCTTAACCTTATCAGCTGTAAAAACGTTCGCATGTTCGCTTTTTTCACCCCAATTTCTTTCGCATGGAAACTCCTCGCATTCAAAACAGAAATCAAAGTCTTTTGCAATGCAGCATTTGCGCACTGGACATTCACTCCAACCGCCACCACCTTTACAATTGAAAGAACAAGCACACTTCGAAAGAATTTCAAGCCCTTTAATTGTTTCCTCAGAACTGCCACCTTTATAGTCAATCCAGCCAGCAACTTCAAAATGTTTTCTGACCAACCCTAAAAGTTGTGAAGCAGGTCTTCTCAAAGCATCAGTATACCAATGGCAAGTTCGACAGTACTCACCACAGTACCCCACTTCATTCCTTCGCGCTTCTAGCACTTTCTCATTTTCCATAGATAACACTCTCTACAAAATATGAACTGTCTTCGAATTTCTGATTTTCGCTAACCACTTAATTTTGTTTATTTCATTTTTCGTCATCGTCATCTTGTAATTTAAGCTCTTGCCTTAAAGTAAGGCTCAGACATAATTACCATACCAGCTGTCAAAATCTTAAGAAATTCTTTAGTGGTAGCCCGGGATAGGTTCAAATATCCGTTTAAAATATCGGTGTAAAGACAACATTTTCTACCATTTCTGGAAAATATCTCCAAAACAAGCTTAAAAGAAGAATTTAAAGTAGCATGGAGTAGCTTCAAACTCGGCAGGTTCGAACTTTTCCGCATACTATCAGTTTGCGGTTCAAAACTGGCGATTTTGAGATTAAAACAGCTAGATTTTACTAGTATTTCAGCTATTCACCCGAGAGTTCGACACTTTTTTGCATGTTATAGCGCGCCTTAGAGTTCCAGAGCGCTTATGCTGCGTGTGGATAGAACTTTACCTCTGGGTTTAGGAAGAAACTTTATTCACCACACACTACGTAGATTGTGCAAAATCGAAAAAAGTAGAACTAATAAATCTGGTCGAGTATAGGAGCCATTGGGAGGAAAAGATGAAAAGACATGCATACACAGAATTTCGAGAAAAAGTGGAAAAAGCATTGCAAGGAGAAAAGGACGGACTAACTTGGGAGCAACTTAAGAAGAAAGGTGAAATCGAACAAACTCGTCTATGTTATACTTGGGCTAGACAACTTGAAAACGAAATTGGATTGACTCGGGAGCGACGCGGTCGTAACGTTTATTGGAAATTGAAGAAAAAATAATGCTTTTAATGATAAAAACTCGATAATTTGTTAGGTTTATTTGGGTTCTAATCCCACTCCATTCACTATAGCATTTTTTAGATCTTGTGCTTTTAGGCAAATTCCGATAATTTAAATCTCGACCTGTCCACGTTATAATGGTAGCCCGGGAGAGATTCGAACTCTCGTCAGAGGCTCCAGAGGCCCCCATGCTTGACCACTACACCACCGGGCTATAACATTAAACTTTAGAAAAAGATGCTGAGTAATAACTTTAGCGCTTGTTACTAATATATACAAAAGCTATTTTTTGGTTTTATTTTTCTTTGCCTCTTGAACGCAATAACATCCTTGAGTACTTGGAATCCATTCTGCGCAGTGCCATAAGGTTTCGACTATAGGGTTCTTGTTTTGTAAAAGACGTAGGGTGCAAAAAACTTGATCTGGATAATTGTAGGTGTTATGGTTGTCGCAGTTTCCGCAAAACTTNTCTTGGCTAAAGCCTTCCTTTTCCATCTATTTCCCTCTCTATGTACCCAAAAGATTTTCTCGCTGTATGTAAGGTGTTCTTTCGAATTTTTCGCCTAGCCTTTCTATAACAGAAGCTACTATCAAGGGAAAAATAATCATGGCGTCTCCAATAACCATTATTTTATCTGCTTTCTCCTTTACTTTTCCCCAGCTAACAGTTTCCGCTAATGTGGAACCAGACAAGCCTCCAGTTTCTGCCCGATCCATAGTTATTACTACCGCATAATCTAAGCCTTTTTTAGAGGCAAGCGCAGCAGATTGAACAGTGTTTCTTGGCACTCCACCGCCAATAACAATCATACCAATTTTGGGAGACCGTTTACAAATTTCAGTTATTTCTAACACGTCTTTAAACGCGTCTACTTTCAACAATTTGTTAACGTTTTTCCTCGAGGCATGAAGCAGATAAGCATATCCAAACTCTGAATCGCGGACTGCTGGCAGAAAAATTGGTGTTTTTGTTTCGTAAGCAACTCTTAAGATAGATTCTGGATCGTTAAGCCTTTTGCCTAGTTCCCATGTAAAATCTTTTGAAGAAAGGCTTTTTCCCTCGTTTTCAGCTGCAATTGAGTCATATATCTTTACAAGCTTGTGGTCCATTTTTATGAAATCTTCTTCTGGCACGAAAATGTCATAGATGCGATATATATGGTATTTATAGAGCAGATAATCATCTACCTTCCAGTGTCCCTTATAATGATGNCCTCCGACAGCTTCTATTGCATCATGAACNATATTGGCTCCTGTACTTACAACAACATCTATAAGTCTTTCACGAATTAAATCCGCAATAAGTGAACGCATTCCCGCGGGGACAACTGCTCCAGCCAAAGCCAAAAACACAGTACATTCTTCATCCCTCAGCATTCGCTCATAAATATTGCAAGCAGCAGAAAGTCTACCCGCTCCAAAGGAACCCGAATTACTAAATTGTCGAATCAGCTGATCCACAGTGAGTTCTCCGTTTATTTTAATGTGTTTTACAGGCTCCTGAAGAATATCCTTTCTTTCCACCAAACCTTATCGCCCTTAAGTTTCGAATATTAAGTATTTTCTAAAGAAATAGCTTTCTATAAGCCCTATACATATCTAGTTTTAATGGTGTCTTACTAAGTGAAAAAAGAACTCTTCGAGATAACAGAATCCGTTCCATTAATAGGTTGCATAGCCTTTGGGTTAATTGATAGGGGAACAAATCTCCTTCAAGTAAGACCAGTATCNACATGTCCGTTATCCTGTATTTTCTGCTCTACAAACGCAGGCCCCAAATCTAAAATTCGCCAAACAGAATACACAGTGCCCNTTGAATATCTTCTCAAAGAATTTGACAACATCGCCGCTTTTAAAGGAAGAAAACACCTTGAAGCACACATAGACACCGTGGGAGACCCAATAACTTATCCAAAACTTGCTGAACTCATATCTGGTCTAAAAGAAATTGAAGGAGTAGAAACAATTTCGATGCAGACACATGGCTCAATTCTAACCGAAAAAATCGTAGACGAGCTTTCTGAAGCTGGATTAACCCGTATAAACCTCTCAATCGATGCTTTAGACCCTAAATTATCTAAGGAAATGGCTGACACAGAATGGTTTGACATTCAAAAAATTGTTGAAATAGCTCATCACATTGCATTAAACACNAAGATAAACNTGCTTNTAGCTCCAGTTTGGGTTCCTGGCGTAAATGATACGGAAATTCCNAAAATAATAGAGTTGGCGAAAAGTTTGCCTCAGAAGAAAAAGTTTCCACCTTTAGGCATTCAAAAATATGAAACTCATAAGCACGGAAGAAAAGTCAAGGAAGCTAGACGGTTTTCTTGGAAAAAATTTTATGAACAGTTGAGATTTTGGGAAGAAAGGTTCAAAATTAAGCTTGTGCTTAGCCCAAAGGACTTTGGAATCCATAAACGTGTGATGCTTCCCATTCCTTACAGAAAGTTTGAAACGGTTAAAGTCAAAGTTGTTGGACCTGGCTGGCTGAAAAGGGAAAAATTAGCAGCAACTTTAACAAAAAGTAGAACTGTAACTCTTGTTAACGCAGAAGACATTCCAATAGGCACTAGGTTAAAAGCCAGAATTGTGGCTAACAAGCATAATCTCTTTATTGCTGAGGCTGTTTGACCACCAAAACAGGACAGGAAACGTGGTGGATAACACCGTCTGTGACGCTTCCCAATAATAGTTCTCTCATTTTACTTATGCCGCGAGCTCCAATAACGATTAAATCATAGTGGCCTTCTTTTGCGGTTCTAACAATCTCGTTGACAACATGGCCTTCTAACAATACCTTTTCCACGGGTACTCCTTCAGCTTTAGCCTTTTTCTCTCCATTTGCTAGGATGTCCCCGCCTTTTTTGCGAGCTGCTTCCGTTATCTTGGAAACTTCTGTTTGTGTTACTAGTGGGATTCCTGGAGGCGTTAGTGTTGTTGGCTCTGGCATTAGCAGAGGAAATGCAGATACAGAATAAACATGTATTAGGGTTATTTTTCCTTTGAATTTTTTAGCTATCTGAACTGCAATGTTTAATGCTTTAAAGGAATGTTCAGAACCGTCTAAGGGAACTAGAATCTTTTTGAACAAGGTAGAGAAGCATCTCCTATCATTTTTACATTTCATTTTGAAAATATATGTTTTTGGAGAAAAAGACTAAGGAAGAGGCTTCTATAGAAGGGCGAAATCGGTGGACCTAATTTTTCCTTTCTTGTCTATAATTAACTCGAATTTTTCAGCCCAAGGATGGCCTTCTAAGTCTATGGGACATGTGCCCCTTATAATCCAAACTTTATCCTTCTGTTCCACTACGGAAATCTCTATCGTCTCGGTGTTCTTTCTCTTCTTAAGATACTCCACAGCTATTTGTTGAGCTGTTTCTGTAGAAATTTCCTTTGCCATATATCTAACCAACCAAAGATCCTTTTCATTTAAGATGGCATTAAAATGTTGTGAATAAAAAATAATTATTTTAGCTAAGCACAGTTCAATTGAACAATTTTGCGATAAATTCAAATTGGACAGATATCCCATTTTAAACTTGACAAATTTCGGAAAGTAAAGTCATGAAAGAGAAGGAGCGAATAATTTTTCACGTGGACATGGATCATTTCTTTACTGCCGTAGAAGAAAGGGAACATCCTGAATTCAGGGGTAAACCAGTGATTGTGGGCGCTGATCCAAAAGATGGAAAAGGCAGAGGGGTTGTTAGCACATGTAATTATTCTGCTAGAAAATTTGGTGTCAGATCTGGCATGCCTATATCCAAGGCTTGGAAGCTTTGTCCAGAAGCTGTCTACCTCCCTGTCAATTATGAACTCTACACCAAGGTTTCCAATAGGATTATGGACATTTTGAGAACTTTCGCAGACAAATTTCAGCAGTGGGGGATTGACGAGGCTTTTTTGGATGTTTCCTCTAAAGTTAAAGACTATGCAGAAGCTGAAAGACTTGCGCGACAGATAAAAAAGGAGATTTACGAGAAGGAAGGACTTACCTGCTCTATAGGAGTCGCTCCCAACAAACTTGTTGCAAAAGTAGCTAGCGATTTTCAGAAGCCAGATGGTTTAACAATCGTTAAGACAGAGGATGTTGAAAAATTTCTTTCCTCTCTTCCTGTGCGTAAGCTTCTCTGGGTTGGGAGGAAAACTGAGCAGAAATTGAAGGCGATGAAAATAAANACCATAGGTGATTTGGCCCGTTTNGACCCTGCAGTATTAACTGAAACTTTCGGAATTATGGGAACTCAGCTTTATTTAATGGCGCATGGAATTGATAGAAGCGAAGTAGAAGAGAGAAACAAAATAAAATCGATAAGTCGAGAAAAAACCTTCGAAGAAGATACAAGCAACTTTGAATTAGTGCTTGGGACTCTAGAGAAACTTGCAAAGGAAGTACATAGTGATGTTTTAGAGGAAAATATTTACTTTAAAACGGTTACCGTCAAGATACGTTACGAAAATTTTGAAACACACACTCATAGTAAAACCCTTTCTTTTATGACAAATAGATTGGAAGATTTAAAGAAAACAGCTAAAGAGCTTTTGAAAGTATACCTTAGACCGGATAGAAAAATACGACTTATAGGTGTTAGAGTTTCTAATTTTGTCTCTGGTAAAAGGCAAAAAACCTTAGCTTAAAGAATTTTCATAGGTTCGATTTTGGTTTTAGGTCGGGATATTTCTCCCTTATTTTTGCATCTGCTATTTTTGCAATCAAAGCGTTCGAAATCAAAACGTATTTTACTCCTGTAAGCTCAGCTAATTCTGCTGGTTTCTGGTCTTGTGTAATAAGCAATAGATCATTATTTTTAGCNTATTCAACTATTTCTTTGTCTTTTGCTCCCTTTAAATTAACATCTTGAACTGTAAGAGNTTNCCATCCTAAAATTTCAAAGTACTCTTTCAAGCCTGCATACATTTCGTCGAGCAAAATCTTCATTTCCATCCCGCTTTCTACACTTAAAACTACATGAGAACTTCGACTATATAGTTTCTTCTATATTTTCAAAACTTTTGCTGAAAGGCTTGTTTTCGAAGCAAACTCTTATAAGCAACTTCTAGTGCTAAATGAGGGTCGTGCAAAAGCTATTTTTGCACAATATAGTTTAAGGAGTTGAGAGAGCAAATGGCCAATAGAGAGATGCACAAAGCAGTCTGNTCTGAATGTGGACAGGAATGCGAAGTTCCTTTCGTTCCAGACCCAAACAGACCAGTTTACTGCCGAGAGTGCTGGATGAAAAGAAGAAATTCGAGAAGAAGATACTAGTTAGAAGTTATTGACAGGAATCTAACATTTATTTTCTCCAAATTTTTATTTTTCCAGTGATAACTTTATTTTCAGGAGATTCGCCAAAAATTTTATANGTGTAGGGNCATCNTTCAATTGCTAAACCTACAGGGTGGAATTAGATAAGAAAGGAGTACATTAAAGATGAAGTTTGCAATAGTAGAAAGTGAAAATTATGCTTCAACATTCGCTAAGGTCGTCAATTGTTATAAGGATGATGAGAATTTCATGTTCTCTATGCTAATGCACATGAACTTTTGGAAGGGTTATCATTTCAAGCTTTTGAGTTTATGCAATTCATGCAAGGGGGATGATAATCCTTGCATGCACTAGTTTTGGCGGCTGGTCAGGGAAACAGATTTGAAGAATTAACTAGGCATAAACCTAAACCCCTTCTTCGTATAGCGGGCCTTTCCTTACTCGAAAGGGTTTTACGAAACCTTAAGGCGGTTGGAATTCAAGATGTCTGGGTAGTAGTTGGTTATAAGGCAGATTTAATTCGTAAAGAAATTGGAGAACATTATGCTGGGCTTGAGATTCGTTTTGTAGAGGCTTCAAACTGGGAGAAGGGAAATCTATACTCTTTTCTAGCTGCCAAAGAGATCTTCCAATCAAACTTCATACTCTGTATGTGTGATCACATCTTTGATGTTGATATATTAAGAACCCTCATTGACTGCGAGTTAGATAGTGCCCTTATTCTAGCTGTGGACAGAAAAGGTTATGCTTCTGATGACACTAAGGTGCTTGAACAAGACGGTAAAATAGTCGAGATTGGTAAATCAATTAACCCGTCAAACTGTGTCGATACTGGACTCTTTCTCTGTTCCCCTAAAATGTTCAAGTATGCTGAGGAGGCTGCTCGGCGNGGGGCGGTCGAACTAGCAGATGCNGTTAGNNTTGCTGCTTTGAATGGTGATGCACGTGTGGTGGACATAAGCGGATGCTTCTGGGCAGATATCGATACAAAAAGAGANCTTNAACGTGGCAAAAGGCTACTTGTTAAGAACACCCAGAAGAAGCGGGGTGCATCGGATTTCGTTGCCCATTTCTTTAACCGACCAATAGAAAATACAATTGTCTACCACATATCCGATTTGAGAGTTACCCCACACCAACTAACTATAGCAACAAATGTACTTGCATGGATAGTAACCTATCTCTTTTTTTCGGGTCATCTTTTAGTAGGGTCCATCTTGACCTTCATAGTAGGTATCATGGATGGGTTGGATGGAAAACTGGCTAGGATAAAAGGACAAGAAACAAAACTAGGCCGCATGGAGCACGCCTTTGACCTGTTATTCGAGTTTTCNTGGCTTATTGCATTGGCTTTGTTTNTAAGCAGAACAGAAGGTCTCTTGCCACTGGAGCTTTGCTTGTTCTCGCTTATGTTTATAGCCTTTTACAGGTTCTGCTATGACCAGTTCAGCCGAACCATGAAAGTTAGTTTAGACATTTACGGACGGTTTGAACGAGCTTTCAGGAGAGTTGCTGGGAGAAGAAACATTTACAACATATACATTCTCATCGGAGCCATTTTTAATGTACCATTGTATTCTCTCCTCGGAATTTTACTTCACTCCGCCCTCACAGCAATAGTTTATGCCTATAGAGCATCCGTACATATGTATAGGGCTGATAAATTGAATAAGTTCACGCCAAAAGAAAAGAGGAAAGATTGAACTTANTGTTCCCATAAAAGATCCGTTATTTCTGGAAGGCAATCTTTGTTTAATACCTAAGGCTTTCTTGTCTCAAACTTTTCCCNTCAAAAATTTAGCAATAGTTTCTATGAACAATCTTACATTTTCCTTCCTACATNTAGAAGATGTTCTGCTGCACCGTGCACTGTTGGATCTTTACCAAGTTTATAGTTGAGTTCCACCCAAGCATCCCATAAATCACCCTTTAGCTCATTTACCTTATCTTCTATCATGCTGATGACCCCTTCGCAAGCGATTAGATCCATAGTTTTAAACCCGTTGCTCTTCATTAATGGTTTGATCTCTAAAGGATCAGCAAAATAGGCGTCTGTAAAGGTGTTTTCCTTATGCTCTTCAAGTATCCCGGTGACAAGCAGCTTTCTAACGCGTTGTTGATGTTCTAGTATCCATGAGGGTTCATTCTTGGCTGCCCATCGAATTACTGCATAGCGCATGATGAAAGAGGCAAAGATGAGACCCTCCTTTTTAAGGACCCTTCTAGCTTCTTGTAAAGCTTTTTCTCGTTCACTTAAAGAAAGTAGGTGATACATGGGACCCATTAAAAGCACAGCGTCATAGCTTTCTGCTGAAAACATTTTTAAATTGGTGGCGTTTCCATGAATAAATTCTGATAGTCTGACCTTAGTTTCTTTAGCTTTATTTCTCGCAAATTCCAAACAACGTTTAGAAATATCAAGAAGAGTTACATTGTATCCCTGTTTAGCAAGAGCTATAGCATATCTGCCTGGGCCTCCGCCAATATCTAAAATTTTAGCTGAAGGTCTTGGCAGATAATCTCGAAGGGCTTGCATGGTAACAGCAAATTCGGTTCTATGTCGCTCTAATCTTTCCCACTCATACACGACTTTAGCATCATAAAATTTCTCTATTTTTGACATGCTACTTCTACTAAACCTATTACAAAATGGAAAAATATAAGTTGACTTTGTCTTCTTTAGACTGTAAATTCCCACTTACACCATAAGTCTTTAGGGTGCTTATCTGGTGGACATACTAAACAGTTCACTCTAACCTTCGGATTTAGAGTTTTCGCAAAGTTCTTCAAATAGCCGAACCGTACCTTTTTACATGGAAACTCTCCTAGTCCTTTCTTTAAACGAGTTTCTTGAGTTCTACACTTGTCAATGGTTAATATGGCTCGATTATTACTAACTTCAATTGTTTTGAAGGGTTGATCTAAAGCCCAACTTGACTTCCTTAATAGCTCTATAATCGTTGTAATATCTGGATTTTCGTCTATCTGAAACATTTTCTGCAAACTTTTTGCTTCAATTTTAGCCATAATCTCCCAGACACCAGCATCAATTTCTGTGGCAGCTTCAGTTCCAAATTTTTCTTCCATACCCAAAAAATACAGGCCATCTACTCTCCACAAATTTCGAATTTGAAGAAAGAAAAAATCAAGTAACCTTTCCATAGGCATTTTCGCCAACATTTCACGATCTTCACAGCTTCCAGGAGGATATTCGGTCATATTCTCTATGCTCTCCTTAAAGAATTATAACAATTTGGTGAAATAGTCTTTTAAATCTAACCAGAAAATAGAATGCAAGAGAACGGAGCGGAAAATCGCTTGGATGAACTGTTCAAAACATTTATTCTAGGCCTAATTCAAGGTCTAACAGAATGGCTACCTATATCCAGCACAGGACACCTGAAAATAGCTGAGCATTTTCTAAACCTGAAAGTCCCAATACTTCTCGATGTCACCTTACATGTAGGCACTCTTCTCGTTGTTTTAGTCTTTTTCAGAAACGATGTAAAAAAGCTAATTTCAACCCTTTACCGCTTAGATTTTAAAACCGAACACGGCAAGCTTGTTCCTCTAATAGTTGTTGGAACAATCCCCACAGCTTTGATAGGCTTCTTTTTCGGAAATTCTATAGAAGCCATTTTTCAAACTCTCTATCCTATAGCCTTAGCCTTCATTTTTTGTGGCATTTTTCTTTATTCAACAAAATATAGCGAAGAAAAAAAAGGTGAAATAAGCTATTTTCAAGCGTTCTTGATCGGTGTAGCCCAAGGAATAGCCATAGTTCCAGGCATTTCCAGAAGTGGAATTACCATTGCAATAGCCCTTCTTCTAGGAATAAAACGAGAAAAGAGCTTTAGATACTCTTTTCTGCTTTCTATCCCTGCAATTCTGGGCGCCTTCATTTTTACCCTTTATACACAGCTTGAAGAGTTAACTGCAGCAGGGCTAGGTTGGACAGAAATTTTTATTGGCACTTTCACAGCTACCCTTGTAGGTTATTTAGCTTTAAACTTTCTCTGGAGAGTGCTCTCAAAGAGAAGATTCCATTTGTTTGCTCTTTACTGCTGGCTTATTGGAGTTTCTCTGCTGTTACTTGCCTTTATAGGCTTCTAGCCACTTGGGTTTACCGGAAAGAAAATCGGTCAGAAATTTTGCAAACTCTACATTCTCTGCGTAGATATCAGCTATCTCGTTGTTTACTAGAATTTTAAAGTCATTACGTATAGCTCGAGAAATTTTATCTGCTATACCTGTTTTTCTGCCTCCTTCCCTCTTCAATTTTTCGTTTAGCAGTATTACTGCATCAGTATATTTTCTTTTAAGCTCTACAACCCATCTTCCCTTTTCTATATAAGGTCCTGAAACAACCTCTGAGTTGTTCAGATGTTTAATTAAGAATTTTTCGCAATCTTCTTCTTTTTCGATGGGCGGTCCCAAGTGCTTCTTAACTGGAGATAAGAATCGTTGTTCAAGTTGAAATATGAACATATTCAATGTTTTCTCGTTGCTCCACGCTTTGCCTCTGAGAATGTTAAAGCCATTAAGCTGGATAAATTTCTCTAGAGATCGCATGGACTTGTAGAGTTGTCCCCAAAGGACATCGGGAACAGCTTCTACCTTTCCAAAAGTTATAAAAATGAAAGCAGATCCATGCTGTTTCAATGTCTTCTCTAACTTTTTCTTTTCTAGCGCTGCTGTTTCTGGAGGATAGAAGAATTCTAGGCTTGGATTTTTTAGGAAAGCTCGGGCAGCAGCCGTGAAAGTGAAAAGTTTTTGCATTCGCACTGCAGACGCTACATTCCTTCCTTTATCAACAGGATCTACAATCACAAAGGGTTCTTGAAACAAAAGTTTTAACTCGTCTTCTCTGCCTTCATAGAAGTTTTCTATATCCACAATCATTCTTTGCCTATGATGAGCAAAAGCCTTCAAAGCGTTTAAGAAAGATTTAAAACGAAGAATTATGAGTTCGCATAAATATCCACTGAAGCCTCCAATTTTTATTTCTGCTCCATACACGTCTATTCCTTTCATAAATTTTTTTAAAAGACGAACTTCGCTCAACCTTCGCTTGTCTAAATGCGATTTAATATAATCTGTATGGTAAGGCGTTCGGTCAGTTGCACTTAACCATTCTCCTTTTCTAACATTATAACATGGCACGACATTTACGCGGACACCGTCAACTATTGCTTCAAGATATGGGTGTTCTGCGAAACGTTCAATTTGTTTTGCTCCTTCTGTAGCCTTTCTTGCAATGCGCAAGCATATTTCCCCAAGGGATTCACGAGGTATAGTTTTAGGAATCCGCATGAAAATATCAACATCTGGTTCTTCACTAAGCCATGTACCTTTAGCCACAGAACCTTCTAAACGTACTTCCACCTCTACACCGAACTCTTTAGAAACTTTAGCAACCTTTGCTTCAAGTCTTTCCGCTAACTTCTCAATTTTAGCTCTCTGATCCTTTTTAGGCGTGATACGCTCTAAAACAATCCTACATATTTCCTCAATTTTTTCTCGCATAATTGCTTCCTTTCTCACTTTATGGACAAAACTCTTTAAGCGTGGAATATATGGGTCCCTTAGGCGTCAAATCGCTCCTTTTAAGCCTCAAACATTCAGCCCTAACAGTTCCAAACTCATAATTCGAATTCTCATTTACAAACTTAGCAAGTTCCCCCTTGTTCCTTCCAGACCTTACACGAGCAATCGTTAAATGAGGACTAAAGCCTCTCGAATCAGCCTTAAAACCTAAACTTTGCAAGTGAGGTTCTAGCTGATTAAATATGTCGCGCAGCTTATCTGCACCCTCTCTTATTCCAACCCACAAAACTCGCGGATATCTTAGATGAGGAAAGACACCAATTCCACAAATTTTGATGTCAAACGGCTTAAATTGCACTTTTCGAATCTCGTCAAATACCTTCTCAATCATAGGAGGTGTAATATTTCCCAAAAAACGTAGTGTAATGTGAACATTTTGAGGCTTTACTAGTTTCAAATCAGCACCAGTTTTCGCGAGAAGACTTTGCATATTTTCTATCCGCTTTAAAACAGATTTGTCTTCTATGTCAAAAGCTATAAAACTTCTTATAGACTTCAGCATCTGTAACTCCTTCTTTACCTATTTCTTTTTTCTCATAAATGCTTTTAATCTAAAAAACTATCTACTAGCCAAAACACAACTACTAGAAAGGATGTGGAAATATCTGTGGAGAAACTTGTTATGGGATTGACCGGTATGCCAGGAGCTGGAAAATCCGTAGTTGTTAACGTCGCCATGGAAAGAGGCTATGGCGTTGTGGTTATGGGAGATGTAGTAAGAGAAGAAGCAACAAAAAGACATTTGGAACCAAACCCAGAAAATCTTGGAAAAATAATGCTTGAGCTAAGAGAGAAAGAAGGCGACAACGTCATAGCTAAAAGATGCGTTTCCAAAATAGAAAAGGCAAAAGAACAAAAAATCATCGTTGACGGCATAAGAAGTTTAAGCGAAGTTCAAGAATTTAAAAAACATTTTCCAAGATTCACTCTAATTGCTGTTCATGCATCTCCAGAAACAAGATTTAAAAGGCTCTACAAGCGCCAAAGAAGTGATGACCCCAAAAATTGGGAATTGTTTCAAGAAAGAGATGCTAGAGAATTAAGTGTAGGTTTGGGAAATGCTATAGCCGTGGCTGAACATATAATAGTAAACGAAGAAAAACTGGATATTGTGAAAGAGAAAATTAAACAAGTTTTAGAAAAGGTTGAGAAGAAATGGATGAAGTAAAAGTTCGCATAGAAACTAAGGTGAACCCTACAGAGTCCGAAGAAAAAGTGAAGAAAGCCATAGAAAATATCTTTGGCGATGTCCAAACAAAAATTCAACCCACAAGCAAGGGCCTTCTGTTAACAGCTGAAGCAAAAGGTATCGAATCCCTCACTAAACTCTATAACTTATTACGTAGAGAACGCATTCGCGACGCTGCCAGAGGCATCCTTTTCGAAGGATTAGATGGAAATACTATCACTTTCTTTTTAAACAAGCAGGTGGCTTATGCTGGGCATCTCTCCTTCTCCAAAGAAGTCGCAGAATCACCTTTAGGTCCAATTAAGGTAAAAATAAAATGTGAAAATGCAAGACAACTAATAGACTGGCTTGCACCAAAAACCATGTGAAAGGTGAAACCCGATGAATTTGCAAAAAATTTACGAGTATATAGATACGCATACTGAAGAATTCGTGCAAGATCTTGTGAGACTAGTTAAACAGCCTAGTGTTTCTGCAAAAGGAGAAGGAATAGAAGAGTGTGCGAAATTAGTAGAGAGGTTATTAAGTGAAATAGGCTTTTCAACAAAAATCCTAAAAAGCGAAAAAGGAAACCCTGTTATTTACGGTGAAAAACTTTCCTCAAAGCCAGCTAAAACCTTACTCTTTTACAATCACTATGATGTACAACCGCCAGAACCTTTGGAAGAATGGAAGTACGAACCTTTTAGTGGCAAAATAGCTGATGAAAAAATTTATGGAAGAGGTGCATCTGACAACAAGGGTAATATTATCTCTAGACTTAAAGCTGTCCAGGCATTTTTAGAAATTGAAGGCGACGTTCCCGTTAACATAAAATTCTTTATCGAAGGTGAAGAAGAAATAGGTAGCCCTCACTTAGAACCTATAGTGAAAAAATTCAGGAAAATATTCTCTGCAGATGCAGCCATATGGGAGTTCGGAGGTACTGACAGGCATGGAAGGCCCACCTTATATTTGGGTTTGAAAGGTGTTTTATCCGTAGAACTAAAAGCAAAAGGGGCAATGAAGGATGTTCATTCCGCAAATGCTCCTTTAATTCCCAATCCATGCTGGCGGCTTATCTGGGCTTTAAACATTCTAAAAGACAGTGCAGAAAAAATTTTAATCGAAAATTTTTATGAAAATGTTTCTTTTCCATCTCCTGAAGAAATGGAGTGTTTGGAAAAAATTCCTTTCGAAGAAAAAGAAACCAAAAAGGAACTGGGACTGAGGCGATTTTTGAAGGGCAGATCTGGTATCGACGCTCTAAAAGCGCTTTTGTATGAGCCTACATGCACTATCAACGGCTTTTTATCTGGGTATACAGGTGAAGGTTCCAAGACGGTTCTGCCTCATGAAGCTATGGCAAAACTTGATTTTAGATTAGTACCGAACCAAAGCTCAAAAGAAATTTTCAAAAAACTCGTTAAACATTTAAAGAAACATGGTTTCGGCGATTTAGAGATAGTCAAGCATGGAGCTACAGAACCGACAAAGACGCCTTTGAATGATCCTTTCGTGAAGATGGTCGCAGATACTGCTCAAGAAATTTATGGCAAAAATGCTGTTATTTATCCTTTAAGCGCAGGTTCTGGTCCAATGCATCTTTTTAGAAACCTTTTAAAAGTTCCTGTTGTTTCCGTTGGATGCAGTCACCCAGAAGCTAATACTCATGCACCAAATGAAAACTTAAAAATCGAAAGCTTCATTAAAGGCACAAAGTTTATGGCAACACTAATCAACCATTTTGCACAGTAACTGGTGCCATATTTTGTCCATCAAAGCCACCGTAACTAATAGAGGCGCGGTAGTGCTAGGAAAACATGTTGCTTGCGATGCAGCTGAAGACTCAAAGCCCTTAAGAATTGTAACCCATGCCCATGCCGACCACATGGTTGGTTTGCGGCAAAGTTTAAGGACATGTAAAAAAGTTTTGATGACAAAGGCCACAAAAGATCTAATTGACGTTTTAAAGGGACCCCTTTTTCTTATGAGAGGATTTGTAGAGACGCCAGAATATGCTAAAACGTTCTGTTTCCAAGAAGAGCGCATAACCCTTTTCCCTGCAGATCACATTCTAGGCGCAGCACAGGTTCTTGTTGAGGACGTTGAAGGAACTCGTATCGTTTACACTGGAGATTTTAGAATCGATGGGACACCTGTTTTGGAAGCTGATATTCTAGTCATGGAAGCTACTTACGGAAGTCCACTATGCAAACGTGATTTCGGTAAGAATATTGATGAAAAGTTAGTTTCACTAGTTAAAGAAGGATTGAAGAATGGTCCAGTCTATATTTTTGGTTATCACGGTAAGCTTCAGGAAGTCATGCAAATTTTACATAAGGCCGAGTTGAATGTTCCATTTATCATGCCTGAAAAAGTTTTTCATGTTTCAAAGATTTGCGAGAAACATGGTATGCGTCTGGGGTGTTTAATGCTTTCTGAGGAACAAGAAGCCAAAGAAATTTTACAACGGAATTCGCCTTGCGTTGCCTTCTACCATATGGCTTCAAGAAATAAAGTGGGTGCAAATGCTTTTCGCGTTTATGTCAGTGGATGGGAATTTAACAGACCATGTAAGAAAATATCATCAAAAGAATTTGTTATAGCTTTGAGCGACCATTCAGATTTTGATGGTCTGATGGAATATGTAAGACTTTCGAAACCGCAGCACATTGTTACCGATAATTATCGTGTAGGTTACGCTGAAACTTTAGCTAGACAAATCCGCAAACGTTTCGGAATTTCAGTTACGCCCCTTCCTAAAAAAATAAAAAATTTTCAGCATTATTCAGTCTTCAAGTAATGTTTGTATTTGCAACCTCAAACAATTGACTTCAGAAGTTTTTTATGTCTACATCTTTGATATTATGAATTTGCGGTGGAAAGATGAGTAAAACATCGTTAGTATCAGGTTTTTATAAGCTTAGCTTAAAAGAGCGTTTGGAATTTGTTAAAGAGTTTGCAGGCTTAACCGATGAAGAAGGCACATTGTTACAGAACACAGGTTCTTTATCTCTGGATTTGGCAGATCGAATGATTGAAAATGTTGTGGGCGCTGTTCCCATTCCACTGGGAATCGCCGTAAACTTTCTCATAAACAAACGGGACTACTTAATTCCTATGGCTATTGAAGAACCCTCTGTTGTCGCTGCAGCAAGTTATGCGGCAAAAATGGCAAGAGATGGTGGAGGATTTCACACAAGTAGCACACCACCAATAATGATTGGACAAATCCAGGCAGTCGATATAAAAGGTCCTTATGCAGCGAAAATGCGAGTTGTACAGGCTAAAGAAGAAATCTTGAAAAAAGCAAACGATCAAGACCCCGTGCTTGTTTCTGTAGGGGGAGGAGCAAGAAACCTAGAAGCTAAGGTTATTCAAACAACTCGCGGTCCTATGCTCATCACAGAACTACATGTAGATTGTCGCGACGCTATGGGAGCTAATGCCGTAAACACCATGTGCGAGGCGGTAGCGCCATTAATAGAGCGCATAACTGGTGGACGCGTATACTTACGAATAATTTCTAATCTAGCAACAAAACGTTTGGCAAGGGCTTGGTGTGTTGTGCCTAAAGATTCTGTGGGTGGCGAAGAAGTGGTAGACGGCATAGTAGATGCTTGGGCCTTTGCAGCTGCGGATCCGTATCGAGCGGCTACCCATAACAAAGGTATAATGAATGGCATAATAGCTGTAATAATCGCGACATGTAATGACCACAGAGCGATTGAAGCAGGGGCTCACGCATACGCAGTGAAAAACGGTCACTATACAACACTGTCCATTTGGGAGAAAAACGAAGACGGTGACCTAGTAGGCTCTATAGAATTGCCCATGGCAGTAGGCCTTATAGGCGGAGCTGTACGCACACATCCCATAGCAAAAATAGCACTAAAAATCCTAGGAGTAAAAACAGCCAATGAATTTGGAGAAGTGTTAGCAGCTGTTGGCCTAGCCCAAAACTTGGGGGCATTACGTGCATTAGCTCACGAGGGAATTCAGCGAGGTCACATGTCTTTACATGCTAGAAATATTGCCATAGCTGCAGGAGCATCAGGTGCCCTAATAGACTTGGTAGCTGAAAAAATGGTTGAAGAACGTAAAATCCGTATGGATAGAGCAAAGGAACTAATACAGCAGTATAAGGCCGCTGGAAAAATCTAAAAGAGATGATAACTTCATTCTAGAAACGGCGATAAAATGAAAATAATTCCCGGGCCAGCATCCAAAGATTTAGGGGAAAGAATAGCCGCTATTTTAGATGCGGAAATTGTTCCAGTCTTTTTCAAAACCTTTCCAGATGGTGAATCCTACATACGTTTCAATGTGGAGTCGCTTGAAGGCGAAGATGTTGTGGTAGTGCAAACTACAAGTCCACCGCAAGAACAAAAACTTATCCAACTGTTGCTGATGACAGATAACGCCTCTGATATGAAAGCAAAAAGTATAACTGCTGTTGTACCATACCTTGCTTATAGTCGCCAAGATAAACGGTTCTTGCCAGGAGAAGCCTTTAGCATAAGAACCATTATGAAACTGTTAGAAGAATGTGGTGTAAACAGGTTAATAACTGTAAATACTCACAATCCTTCGATACTAAAGACCTTTAGAATTCCTGTCGAAGATTTATCAGCTATTCCTTTGTTAGCAGAATATTTTAAAACGGAAGGTCTTGTGGAAAATCCTTTTTCTCTTTCTATGGGGAAAAAAGCCCTAAATGTGGCTGCTGAAGCTAACAGCGTCTTAAAAGGCGGATTTGATTTTATTTCTACGAAAAGAGACGTGGTAACTGGAAAAGTTACACTTGAAGACAAAGATTTGCCTGTTAAGAATAGGGATGTAATAATATTTGACGATATCATCAGTAGCGGTGGAACGATGGCGAAAGCAGTGAAACTGGTTAAAAGTAAGGGTGCAAGGAAAGTTTATGCTGCCTGTGTACATCCATTACTCATGGGCAACGCCCAAAAAAGAATTCTCGAAAACGGAGCCGAAGAGATAATAGGTACAGACAGTATTCCAACACCAATAAGCAAGGTTTCAATTGCTCCCTTAATAACAAAGGCTCTCTCTCANAAAGGAGTGTAATGGTGCCTACNCTCTTCTTTCTATTTTCCGGCGAACACGAAACCTTGCCATCTTCAGAGTTAAAAGCTATACTGGAAAGCGAANGTTATACATTTGAAGAAATAGAAAAATTAGATCAGGCAATTAGGATCAAAGCCGAGTCAACTTATGCAACACCAGTAAAACGGAGAGCTAGCTTTACCAAGATGTGCGGACTAGAACTTTTTTGTTGTAAGGCAGAGATGAAGAGCATTATTGAGAACATGCGTTTTCCAGATTTTAGCATTGTATTAAGGGAAGGAGAAAGTTTTGTTGTTCGCGTCAAACGTATAAAAAATTATGCTCCCAGAATCGATGTTATGGCCTTAGAAAGGAAACTTGGAGAAATAATCCTTCATAAAGTGACTAAAGCTAAAGTAAATTTGAAAAATCCTGACAAAACTTTTGTCGGTTTGCTCACTAATGAAAAATTCGTTTTTGGAATGAAACTATTTGAAACTTCTCCTAAACCTTTCCTTAAAAGGCGACCTAAAAACAAACCTTTTTTTCATCCTTCTGCTATGATGCCCAAAATCGCAAGATGTATGGTAAATCTAGCTAGACCCAAAACAGGAGATCTCGTTTTCGATCCTTTCTGTGGAACAGGAAGTATGCTTATTGAAGCAGCCCTTATGGGCTTTCGAATCATAGGCCTAGACATCCAAAAACACATGGTAAAGGGCTGCCTCAAAAACTTAACCTACTTCAACATAAAACCAGAAGGTCTCATAGTTGGAGACGCTCAAAAGCCGCCGATAACAAAAGTTGACTGTATTGTCACCGATCCACCTTACGGCAGATCTGCAACTACTTTAAAAAGAACTACAAGGCAGATAGTTAAAGAAACTCTGGAGGCTGCTAAAAATATGCTGGACAAAAAGCGTTTAATTTGCATTGCTGCCCCCAAAACTTTGAACATCCATCAGATCGGCTTAAATCTAGGCTATAAACATTTGGAGTCTCATTTCATTTATTTTCATAGAAGTCTAACAAGAGAGATAACAGTGTTTGAAAAGGTGTAATTTCCATGAACCTGAAGGTGACTTTCTTGGGCACTGCTGGAAGCGTCCCTACCCCAAAAAGAAGCTTACCCGCAATTCTAATTCAAAGAGAGGGTGAACAGTTAATGTTTGACTGCGGCGAAGGAGTCCAAAGGCAGATGATAATCGCTAGAGCAGGTTTCCATAAAAAAATGAAGATTTTCATCACTCATATGCATGGCGACCATGTTTTAGGCTTGCCTGGACTATTACAAACTATGGCTTTACTCGACAGAGAAAGAAAACTCGATGTTTACGGGCCTTCTGGAATAAAACACTTTTTGGATAGTGTTAAAGAAACTGTGCAGTTTGTCCTAACTTTTCCTGTGGAAATTCACGAGATACTTGAACCCGGAACAATTTGTCAAGAAAAAGAGTATGTTATAAACGCGGTTTGGGCGAACCATGTGATTCCAAGCCTAGCCTACGCCTTCATAGAAAAACCTCGTCCTGGAAAGTTCTATCCCGAGGCTGCCAAAGCTCTAGGCATTCCAGAAGGTCCTTTATGGGGAAAACTTCAGCATGGAAAAAAGGTGGAACTGCCCAACGGAAAAATTGTAAAGCCCGAAGATGTTATGGGTAAACCTAGACCTGGAAGAAAAATAGTCTACACTGGAGACACAAAACCTTTCAGGAACCTTGTGAAATTTGCAGCTAATGCCGATCTACTCATTCATGATGCTACTTTAGATGATGAATTAGCTGAAAGGGCAGAAAAAGACGGACACTCAACACCTAGTCAAGCAGCTAAAATTGCTAAGAAAGCAAAGGTGAAAAAACTTGTTTTAACCCACATTAGCGCAAGGTATCAAGATTCTTCAATACTCCTAGATCAAGCGAAGAAGTTTTTCAATAATACGCAAGTAGCAGAAGATTTTTTGAAGATAGAAATTCCACTCTTAGAAGAGTAGCGTTTTTAATTTTCTAAGGCTTTCATAGACGTGTTCTATAGACTCAACAACAACTGTCCTGTTGTATGAAATTTTCTTCAATCTTTTTGCGATTTTTTCCCAATTGACTGTCCCATAGCCTATTCCCAGATGTTGATCTTCTATACCGTTATTATCGTGGACATGAATGTGTACTATCTTATCTGGGAAGGTTTCTAAGAAAAGTTCTATCTGCTTATTTAGGTTTGCGTGTCCAATGTCTAAAGCTAAACCAATCTCATCCCTAACTTCTTTGTAGAATCTTTTGAAATGCTCTACACTTTTCATGAGAAAAGGATATGGTTCCGGAACATTTTCTAGGGCTATTTCTACACCGTAATTTTTTGCAATTTTGTATAGCAGTTGTATGGTTTTGCCATTTTGAACCCAATCTTTTTTAGGATAAAACATGCTTATTCCCGTTTTTAACCCTGGATGGAAAATCCACATATATGCCTCTAATTCTCTCGTAAGCATTATGGATTGTTTTAAACGTTTGAGCATTGCTTTTAGCATATGTTGTGATGGAGAGGCGATGTTTATATCTGCGAAAGGTGCGTGGACTGAGAATTTTAGGCTATAAGATTCTCTTAGATCTTTTAATGTCGTGATCCTCTTTTTGTTCAGTGTNTGGTANCCNTCATCAACAATTTCTATGTTTTTCGTTTTTGTCTTCATAATATGTTTGAGCATTTTGTCGAAGGGTTNACCTAAGCAGTATAGTGTTGAGAGNCCNATCTTTGGTTCTTCCATGTTTATTTCACTTTCTAACTCGTATTTCGGTGTTAATATTTCAATCTTTCAGTTGCTTTAGTAAATGTATGTCCTGCTTTATTTTCTGTGTAACNGGAATTAGGAAGGAAAGACACCCAGCGTTTGTGTTTAGGATTAACTTTTTATATTTAACATTACGTAGAAAAACTTAGTTTATGTGGCATTGTGGCGCGTGTTGCGCCTATGACAGGTGAAGGAAAAGGAAAGATAGTTGATAGAGGNAAAAAATACAGAAAGATTTTCATTTACATACCTAAGGAAGTTTCCTCGGATACTAGCTTTCCCTTCAAGATNGGTGAAGATGTTACCGTAAAAATTGATGGTGAAAGGCTGATAATAGAAAAACNCAGACAACAAAAAACAGCATAGTACCTTGGTCTTAACGTTCAAATATACTCCTCAATAGTAAAACTGAAACTTTATACTATCCAACATCTTTATTTTAAAAANGGGAAATTTATGGTGGAAGAAAAAGACATAGTCAAATTTCTCAAAACCCATCAAGGTAAAGCTACTCTAAACGAAATTTCCGAAAGTTTAGACATTCTAAAATATGGCCCTAATTCAGCTTACGCTTTGTTACAAGCCTTAAAAACTAAAGGTATTGTAGAACGCCAAGGAGAACTTTGGACCTTGGTACAAGAAGAGAAGGTGGAACCTAAAGAGAAAGGCGTGGATATAAAGGAAAAAAAGGAAGAAATGAAAGTTGAAACTCTTCCAGAAGTGGAGAGACTGATGAAAGCCATGGCAAAAACATTAGCGGAAGCCATGAAGGGGGCTCAAGCTCCTAAGGATGAGTGGGAGCTAGCTACAAAACCGATGACTACAAAAATTGATCGTAAAGAAGCAAAACTTGAAACGCTGATTTTAAGACCGGACGAAGCACCAGAAGCCAAAAAACCGCTACTAGGATTTCCTACCGGAACTTTCATAGACTATTTCTTCCTAACCTTAGAAGGAAAACCCCTAAAGGGCATACCCATATGTGGACAATTCGCAATAGTTGGACTGCCTGGAGCTGGAAAATCTATCCTTGTAGAAGAAATAGCTATCCGAGTGTCAGCTTTAGGACGTAAAGTGCTTTTCGCCACAGCAGAAGATACCTGGAAAAGCCCTACCCCCCGTTTTGATCTGCAATCTCGATTAAAACAAAAAGCAGACATTTTAGGATTGGATTGGAACAGGATTCGTGAAAATCTTTTCATCCTTGACACTGTGGCTTATCCTGAACTCCGCGAATGGAACACTTTTGCGGAGACTTATCGTTATGCAGCGGAAAAAGAGAAAATTGAACTAGCTATAATCGATTCTGTAACAGTGCTTGAAGCATATAGAGGCGCCCTAAAATATCGTGTCATGGAACTAGCAAGATATAATCAAATTCACGGCATAACTGCCCTCTACGTTAACCAAAGAAGTTCAGAAAACTGGGATAGTTATGATATGGCAGGAGGCATAGGATTGGCCCATAATCTTGATGGAACAATAATTGTGGATTATGGGCGAGTTTACTGGCAAGACCAGCAACTAGACTTAGCGGCAAGCAGAGGAGAATTCGTCCGCATAGCCCGAGTTTTAGACTGCAGAATGTGTAATTTTGAGAGAAGAAGAATAAAAATCGACATAACATCCGACGGTTTCTTAAAAGCCTTAGAACCTATACCAAAACCCGAAGGAAAACTTCGTGAAAAAGAATAATGTCAATAGTTAAACCTCCCTCTTTCAAAGAACTTGTTCAAACTTGCGGATCCCCCAAAAAAGCAATTCTCCATCTAATTGAAGCAGGCTTTTCGCCAGAACAAATACAGTGGAAAATGCGCGTACCATACCATCGCATACGCCTGTACCTAGAAGAAACGGATCTCAGAGAAAGGGTTCCTTTTTCAAGAATAGTAGAAGTATACGAAAGGCTAGCTGTTTTACGTAGTAAAAAGGGAAAAGAAACAGAGCTAGCAAAATTTTTCAAGACGGCTAATATTCCTTTGGCTATAAAGACCAGATTTGCCATAGACACTTTGGCAGATGAAAATCTAAGAATCGGATCAGGATTAATTGAGAGAAGTATTAGTATGGCGACTGGTGCTCCATTGAGTCAGGTTAGAAAACTTTTGATTGATTATGGAGAACTTGGGGAAGTGGCCTATCTTCTGAAAAAGCCTAAAAAGTCAGAATTGACGGTGAGAGAGGTTTATGAAACCATTAGACTTTTGCCTAAACTGGAAAAAGTGAGAGAACGGGAACTCCTTGTTTCTAGTATTCTTCGATTAAGTACGCCTTTGGAAGCAAAATACATTGTAAGACTATTGCTAGGGGACCTGAAACTAGGTTACTACACTAAAACTGTGATTATAGCTGCATCAAAAGCCTATGAGGTACCCTCTGAAATAATCGAAAATGCCTCTGCAATATTAGGTTTGCCTGAAACAATAGTCACAGCGTCAAAAAATGTCCTAAAACTTTCAGAAGTTAAAATGCGTCCAGGCCAGTTTATCAGGCCTCAACTAGCTCATCTTTATGAATCAGACAAAGTGGTTTATCCAGTCAGAGTTGAATACAAACTTGACGGTAGCAGACTTCAAATTCACAGGTGGGGAACGCAAGTAAAGCTTTTTTCTAGAAGAGGCATCGAGAAATCACAAACTTTACCAGAGATTGTTAACATAGCAAATACCTTCAACGCTCAAAGCTGTATAATTGACGGTGAAGTAATAGCAGTAGATGATTTTGGAAAACCATTGCCTTTTCAATCACTACTTAAGAGAACTGTTCCACGAAAATTGGAACCAAAAGAGCTTGCTGAGAGAGTGAAGGAAGTCAAAGTTACCTTCAAAGCCTTCGACATACTATATTTAAACGGACAAGAATTCATCAAAAACCCGCTTTTAATTAGGCGGCAATATCTTCTAGAAGTAGTTCCCTCTAAATACATCGTTGAGGGAATGAATTGCCAAAACGAAATTGATCTAATGCGCTTCTATGAAGACGCTTTAAAGAAAAGATTTGAGGGGATAGTTGTAAAAAATTTAAATGCCCCTTATGAAATTGGAAAGCGAACTTATACTTGGCTTAAGCTTAAACCTGAACGTGACACTATAGATTGTACAATAGTGAAAGCTCTTTATGGAAAGGGCAAACGAGCAGGATTTTATTCTTCCTTCCTCCTTGCTACACGCGACCCGACAGAAAAAAAATTATACACCATCGGAAAAGTTTCGAATATTCCAGAAGAAACTATGCATATCCTTAGAACTATAATAGAGAAGACGAAAACTGGTGAGGATGAAGAAGGTGTTTTTGTAAAACCGTCAATAGTCGTGGAGGTTACATATCAAGAAATCCAAGAAACAGACGAGTATACAAGCGGATTTGCCTTAAGAGTGCCCAAAGTTGTTAGATTTAGAACAGATAAGACCGTTAATGAAATAGACGATGTTGGTAAACTGAAAAAACTTTATGAACTCCAATACGATCGATATCCATCTCAGTCCTTATAGCCTAAAATAATATTTTCTTGTTTTCAGATTCTCAAGAACATTTGGATATTCAATTAAGGCTACATTGCTCGTAGTTTTACGCTGTTTGTTACAAAGTCCTAAGGCAATCTCTACAAACTCTCTCACTGTTTGATATGTAAATTCCCATGACGGTCTCCCCAAAGTTAGGCCAGTGCAGTTAGAGTCAGCATAAACAAAAAACCGCCTTTTCCCATAATAATAGACCGCTTCATTAGCATACCCATACTTCGGCTTACTAAAGATTTTAAAAGGCCATAGTTTGCATGCCTTCGGCTTCATGTGCTGAAGCCCACAAAAGTGAAGGTTAGAAATATTTCCCAAGAAAATACATGAGCCGTCGCTTTTTCTTTTTATAAATATTTTATCTATCCCTGCAATCGTTTTGTCTACACCATAATTTCTAACGATTTTTAACCATTCTTGAAAGTTTAAAACAACACTGTAGGCTCTGCAACATTTTCCGCATGTTACGCATTCCCAATTAGCTATGTATTTCCAAGGAACAAATAGCATTTTTACGCCCTGGCGTGCCTTGAGTCTCTAAATTTTCTGAATTTATTTCTCTCTTATAAAATCTATTTGTAAACAGCGTTAAAAGCTGAAGATATAAACCTTCATTAAAGTTTCTTGTAGAGATAAATTGTATGAGAGGGATATCCTAGATCCGGATTTTCACAAAAATTGAAAACCTGAGTGGGTTTCCATCCAACAATTTCATAATCGTGAGAAACAACACGAACCCCAGGTTTAAGTTCAGCTTCAAGTTTGGGCTTAACCTTTTCGTTTGCGCTTGTTGTCAAATATAAAAAGACAACATCTGCAGAAGTTAAATCTACTTTAAACATGTCACCGTTGACAATGGTTACTCTGTCTTGTAATCCATGTTCATAAACTGAGTTTAATGCTCTTTTAACAAGATCTTCTCTTAGTTCTACGCCTACAGCTCTTGCCCCAAATTCCTTTGCAGCCATTATAACAGTTCTTCCGTCTCCTGCACCCAAATCGAAGAAGACCTCTCCAGGTTTTAGTTCGGCGAGAAGAAGCATTTGGCGGATTACTTGTGGTGGACTGGGAACATAGGGTGCAATGTACAGGTTTAAACCTCCTGTTCAAACAGGCTTAGAGTTTTCTGATCTAACCTAGAGTTCTTGTCTTTTAAAGATTTTCTGGATTTTTAAGCAACATATGTAGCCTTTTTAGGCGTTGGTCTTCTAGCTTCTCCACATTTCATACAACTTTGCGCACATAATTCAAGATATTTCTTTTCATCTCCAGAACCCACGGCTTCTGCAGCCTTGCGGCAGAGATCACTAGGTTCTTGGCATCCAGCTTCTTTACAAAGATTCGAAATATAAAGACAAGTTTCTTGCACATCCTTAGGTTCAAGTACCGCTCTGTTTGAACGAATTAGAAGGCANATTTCTCTAGCTAAGACACATGTTTGAACGTATTTAATTCTTTTTAGAACTTCTTTTCTAAGTTTTTTTCGGCTTATTTCCAAGTTTTTTGGCTCCTTATCATTAGTTGAATGTTTCTGAATACGCAGAGTAAGGAAGAAGCCCATTTAAAAGTTGTTGTTCGTTTTTACCAGAATCTTTTGCTTAAGGCTTTGCGTTCAGCTTCTAAAACAAGTTCGTAAAATCTATCATTCAATTTTGATTCTTTTTCTAGTACTTCCTGGACGTCTATGGGTTGCACTTTTCTAGCGCACAGCGATATTGCTGCTGCTTTTCCATATTTTTCGATAAGCTTTGCTGTCTTCAATGCCTGTTTTTTCAGTTTTTCCTCTCTTTTAGTCAATTTTCCACATTTCTTTTCGATTAATGAAAAAGCCTTTTCTTCTTCAACCTTTAGTAGTCCCAAAGCTCTAGAACCGCATCTTGGACATTTAGGTTTATCTGGCAAATTTTTTGCACGCATCATTTCTAGGTAATTCCAACAATCGGTGCATAAGAAAGTGCATGTTTCGTTAAGCAAGCGTGCCTTCGTAGATTCTATAAGGACTGCTCGCATTCTTTCTGGAGGAATTAGATCTGTTTTCATGCTTACTCGTTCGATGCCGACACGCGCTATAGGCGTAGCATTTCCATGTGTTTCAATTCTTTCTATTTCGATTTCTCCTTCACGGATCTTTCTTAAAACATAAATTAATTTCTCCAAATCCAGATCTTTTGTAAATACTTCTTTGANGGCTTCTTCATATATGGGTGTGCCTTCAAAACTTTGAATTAGTCTTTGTAAGCTTACATTGCTGAAATCTGCCCACTTTTTCAAGGCTCCNAAACGTCTTGCAACATGAATCATTCTACGTTTAAATAGCCCCGTTTTCACAGTGGCCCTTGTCAACGTGTCTTTTATTCCTTGTTCTGACATGGCCTTCAGCTCGTTGAACAATGTTAGCAATTGTTCTGCATTTGCAGCACCCATGGTTTGAACAAAAATACGATAGGGATCATGTTGAACGATGACTCCGTATCCAATTTTTTCTGAGAGCAACTGTCCTATTAGCTGGGCTAAGGCTCTGTTCGTAAGAGAACCAAAGTTGGCATGAATTATGACAAATTCTTCCCAGTCTTCGATTATTATTCGCTTTCCTGTGGGAACCGGTATGTTGGACTTTATCTGCTCAACCGTTTCCACTAGTGCTTGCAAAATCGTGTTCTTGTCAGAGGGATATTTTTCAGAAATTTTCGCGGCAACTTCCTGCGCAGATAACCCTTTATGCATTTGTTCTTCAACGAATCCTCTTATAGCTCCTACTTCCTGAGCCACTTCAAAGGGAACAGGGATTTCTTCACCTATCCAGCTTGGTATAGCCCCTGTAGGATCATCTACAGGTTTTACGTGGACCTTTTCCTCTGAAATATGAAGAATACGCCATGGGCTTCCTTTGATTATGAATTTTACATCTGGCTTACCATATTCCGCCATGAAAGCCTCGTCTAATACCCCTACGGCTGAGTCGCTTGACTCGTCAACAACTAAAAACCGTTTTTCATCTGGTATCATAGACAAGTTCTCAAAGTAATATTCGAAAAGTGCCTTCGTTCTTCTCGGTTTCAAGACAACCTTGTCTTCAAAAGAAGCCCAAGCTAGTCGAGGGAAACGTTGATGCATATATCGAATAATTTTTTCAATATCCTCTATGGTTAAATTCTTGTAAGGATATGCCTTTTTGAATATTTCTAATATTTCCTCGAATTCTAATCTTCGATTCTTAAGAAGCAGACCAGCTATTTGGTGTGTAAGAGCGTCATAGGGTTTCGGTGGAATTTCAACGGGTTCGAGATCTTCCTTTAGGGCTTTTCTTGCTATGGCTAGGGCCTCTAACGTATCGTCAGAGTCCATGGTAACGATTAATCCTAAGGCTATACGACCAATCCTATGACCGCTTCTACCCACTCGCTGAATTAATCTTGTTACTTGTCTAGGACTCATATACTGGATCACTAGATCTATTCTTCCCACGTCTATGCCAAGTTCGAGACTGCTGGTACATACAAGCCCTTTAAGTTCACCATTTTTTAATCCTCTTTCTGCAGCTATTCTCGACGGTTTTGCGAGAGATCCGTGGTGTATGGAAACAGGGAAGTCTATGTCCCAAACTTTAAATCTGCTAGCTAAAACTTCAGATATGGCTCTTGTGTTGGTGAAGAGTAAAACCGATTTGTGTTTAATTATGTAATCACGGATTATGCGTAGTCTTGCAGCGACTTCTGGATGGGTGTAAAGTTTTTCAGCAAGTTTAAAATCTTCTTCTCTTGGCTTTGGAAAAACTATTTTTAGTTGCATCATTCTAGCCACTGGAACTCTAACAATCTTTACGTTTCGACCATTTCCTACAAGAAATTGAGCTACCTTTTCGGGACTTCCAATGGTAGCTGACAAACCTATTATCTGAAAGTCTTTTCCAATCATCCATCTGAGCCTTTCTAAAGCCAAAGATAGCTGGCTTCCACGTTTACTGTCAGCCATCTCGTGCACTTCGTCGATTATAACCCATCTGACTTGTTGAAGATGTTGTCGCATAATCCAGCCTGGCAATATAGCTTGTAAGGTTTCCGGAGTCGTTATGAGAATGTCTGGAGGGCTTCTTGCTTGCCTTGTTCGTTCTTTTGTTTCAGTATCCCCATGTCTAACAGCTAGTTTTATGTCGAGATTGTTGCACCACCATTCAAGCCTTTCTAACATGTCTCTATTCAAAGCTCTCAAGGGCGTAATATACAAGACTTTTATTCCTGGTCTTCTTGGTTCTTGTAAGAGCATGCTCAAAACTGGAAGAAAAGCTGCTTCTGTCTTACCAGTGGCTGTAGGCGAAATTAGCAAAACATTTTTTCCCTCAAGAATTTCAGGTATCGCTTTCTCTTGTGGCTCTGTTGGTTTTGAGAACCCTCTTTGGTCAATCAATCTTCGAACAGGTTTAACAAGAATGTTAAAGGCATTTTTCCGTGGATAGTTCAAGCTTTGTAAGGCTCCAATATGCTAAAGAATAAGCATTAAGCCATGGGTAAAAGTATTTTGGAAAACTTACATAATAACCTATTACAGAATTTTTAAATGCTTGCTAATGTTTTGAAGGTATGTAAGTTTAATAGGATGGTCATGTTTGTAGTTCACACTCCGGATTCTTTCTCTAAGAATATTTTTACGTTATTTAACAATAAATCAGAAGCTTGAATACAAAATATTAATATACAAGATACTCTGAATAGTCACATAGAGTAGATACTGAAACTGTTCCACAACCATCGCTTAGACATCTCAAAAAGAAGGGTGATGTATGACTCAGGAACAAGTTTCAGGACCGTTTGAGATTGGAAGATTCTTACTTTCACCAGATAGAAAGCTATATGGCGTTTTTGTTAAGGCTGAAAACAAGCCTGGAGTTCTAAGTGAAATTTCGGCAATTCCCGCAAAACATAATGCAAATGTTATCTATCTAGCTTTCTCTGCGCCTTCACCAACCCAGAAAACGGCTAAAGGCTTAGCTTTCTTAGACTTGACAAATGCTGATATTTCTGCAGAAGAACTTGCAGAAGAGGCTAAAAAAAGTAAATCAATAAAGGAAATTAAAATCATTTATCCTCCAATCGAAGGTTTCATAGCAGATATTTTATCCAATCCCCTACTAGTGAATGGAGATAGAACTATCGTCATGCGTTTGCAAGGGTACAAGGGTATAGTAGCAGACATAAGAAAACATTTCGGAACTGCAGGCGAAGCCTTTCTTTACTATGTTGGGTTTGACAGCGGAGTTGAATATGCAAAATCACATTTAGAAATGGCCGCGAAACTCGGTTTGACGGATCCGACAAAAATCTTCAAGCTTATAAGCGCCAACCTATTCACATGCGTAGGCTATGGTAAAATGAAAGTATTAAAACTTTCAATGGATCCTCCAAAAGCACTTATACGAATATACAATTCTTTTGAATGTGAACTAGGCATAGGAACAGGAAAGCCCTTTAGTCATTTGGTTCGAGGAATGATCGCAGGAGCCCTAACAATTCTTCTAAATACAAAAATGAAAGCCATCGAAACTAAATGTATAGCAAGAAGGGACCCTTACTGCGAATTCAAAATTGAAACAGAGAAACCAGAGAAAGGGTCAAGACAAACTGAAACATCCTGCTAGATTCTTTTTCCTTTACAATGTTTCAACAGACATTTAACGACATTGTCTTGCGAAGTTTAATGATAAAAAAGGGATTTATTCTATGGAAGCAACATGTGCTTTTGTGCGTATTATTGGCGTATGAGCGTATTGTCCCCAACTTCCAGCAACTACAAGCTTATCAGAAACCGCGTCTACATTTTCTAAGATTTTTAGCAGATTATCTAACANCCTAGACTTCTTTAATGCACCAACGATTTCACCGTTCTTNACAGCATAAAGCCCCATTCTTAAAACGCTTGTAAAATCTCCTCTTGTTGGGTTTGTNAGTCGAGTGTAGTGGAAATGACGGACAAGTAAGCCCTTTTTAGTTTCTTCAAGGATTTCTTCTCGCTTCCACTTTCCAGGCTTAAAATAGGGGTTTCTAGGCACCGGGATAGGTTCACCGTTGTAATTTTTACCAGGAAAAGAACTAACACCAACGGCAAAAGAGGCTCTAACAGCGTTTCCGGTTGTTTTTTTCTTTTCTATGGCTCCATAGAAGCTGTCGTAAACAAAGGCTTTCAAGGTACCCTTATCAAGTATGACCTGTTTCTTAGAAGGTGTACCCTCATCGTCTACAGGTTCAGAGCCTACACCGTTAGACATAAGCGGATCGTCAATCAATGTTAATTGCTGACCTGCAATTTTCTTGCCAACTTTATCCAGCAACAACGGAAAATAAAGTCTCGCAATCATTGGGCTAACAAGCATAGAGAGATAGCCNATAATCTCACTTGTAGGTTCATNATCCAGTATTACTGTNTATGNATCTTCTTTCAGTTTTTGAGATTTAAGTCCTGAAACAGCCATTTCTGCAGCTTTCTTTCCAACCTCTTNAGGCTTCAACTCTTTTAGGCTTCTGCCAGCAGTGGCATTAGATCCTTCTGAAACATTTTGCCCGTTTTTAGCCGTAGCACTTAAACTAACTTCAAAGAATGTTCCAGAATTCTCTGCAGAAACTCCATGCGTATTCAAGAGCAATGTTTCATAGCATACAACATTTAACACTCCTGCATTATCTGATATTTTGTTGCTATGGGCTAAAGAAGCTTCAACCATCTCGTAAGCAAGGTCCACAGCTTTTTCTGCAGGGAGTTTAGCTAGTTTTCTATCATAAACTCCCACAACTTTAGGTATTTTTTCAGGCTTTGTGAATGAGTATTTGAAAGGCAGTTTTCTAGCTTTTCCAGTTGAACTTGCGGCATCTACGAGCTTTTCCAAGGATTTTTTTGAAAGATCCGCTGTGGAACTGAATCCTAACATGTTGTTTTTAATAACTCTTAATCCAACTCCAATATCATGAACGCCCTTAGCTTCAAAGACAGAATTATTTACAAGTCTCACAGTAAGCACTTTATTAGAAACCAGATAAGCTTCTGCTTCATCAAGGTTCTTCTTTTCGGCGATTTCAAGCAAGTTCTTTCCAGCTTCCTTTAAATTCGTCAGAAGCGATGCCATTTATTTCNCCCCCAAAATTGTGGCTGTACCACGAATGAAAGGTCCGCCATTCCCNACATATAACGCTTGCATTGGATCGCCTTTACCACATCCAGGCAGTGGCAGAATTTCCACTTTTTCTGAAACTGCATCTACACTCTTAAAGAATTTTGGTGCCGTGGAAGTTAGAGCTACATCTCTTAGATGGGTTGTTAACTCGCCATTCTTTATTTCGTAGGTTTCTTGTGCACTAATTGTCCAGTTATAACGTTTGTCATCTATAGATGGGTGTTTCATGCATGAGACTAGATATCCATGCTTAGTTTCTTCAATCATTTCCTCTTTTTTCCAATCGCCTTCTTTAAAGAAAGTGTTGGACATCCTTATTAATGGAATATATTCAAAAGTTATTGCTCTCATTCCAGCATTGGGCTCGACACCAAATATAGCTGCCGTTTCACGGCTGTGCATATGTCCTATCAAAACTCCTTTTTCGACAAGCACTTTTCTTCTTGCCTTTACTCCCTCATCATCGTATAAGTAATAACCTAACGTTCCAGGAATCGTTGGGTCATCGTATGCGGTAAGATAGTCTGAGCCTATTTTTTCACCTATTTTTCCTGCCCACCATGTTGTTCCAGCCCATGCTGCTTCTCGTCCAAGAACTCTGTCAGCCTCACTTGGGTGTCCAATAATCTCATGAACNAACAAGGCAATGTAGTCATTATCAAGGATAATTTTGGCATCTCTTTCCATTTTTGCAGCTTTNGCGCTTAAGAGGGATTCTGCCTTACGCCCTACTTCTGAAGCAATTTCCTCCATGTTATTTCGGTGAAAAATTTCGTATCCTCCTGAGTGTCCTATTGTTTTCTCGTAAGACTGTGTCAAATCTCCCTGCATTGAATCAGCTTTAAGCGAAATCCAAACTAGCGAATTGAAAAAATTGATGTTTGCCCCTTCGCTGCTTGCAAAAACTTTGTCGATTTTTATTCCTGTGTATTCAGTTAAGCCACGAACAATCTTCTTTGATGTATGTAGCGTTTTTTCCCAACTTACTATTTGCTTTAGTTTGTCTTCGAAAGCTAGATTCTCCAGATCAGTTTTCACTTTTGTTTTGTAAGAAGTTTTGTAAGAATTGGCAGGAGCAAGTTTTACTGGTGTTTGAACATGTTTGCTTGATGCTTTTGCGACTTTATAAGCGATTTCTACGGCTTGTCTTATGCCTTTTTTGGTTAAATCTGTCGTAGATTGGAAACCCCAGGCACCATCAACCAGTGTCCTAATACCTATTCCGCTTTTACGATTTATCACTCCTCGCTGAACTTTACCATTAGCTACAATTATGAGCTCGTTATAGTGGTCTTCAAGTCTAGCGTCAGCATAATCCGCACCAAGTTTTGAAGCTTGATCAACAGCAAATAAAGCCAAATCTTTATCCAACAATATCCCACCCAGTTACTATGCATCTCTAGGCTTTAACTTAAAAGTTTTTGTAAGCTTGTTACATTATTTTGAAAAGAAAATGTATAAACTAAACATTTAAACAGACCCCTTGCATTCGAAAACAATGGAAAGTTTTTTATTTATAATCATATGAAAACCATGGATATCAAGAATGTTGGAGGAAAATTAATGGCTAAATGTCCAAAATGTAATACCGAAGTTTCAAAACCTAGAAAAACATGGAAAATGGCTGGTAGACCAGACAGAACCGGCAAAAGAATGCAGTTAGAAATAGGACTTTTCGATTGCCCAAAATGTAAGAAAACCTTCCGCGAAGTATTAAGTAAAAAGAAGATTTAAAATTTGATGGGCAATGGCGAATAGCACATGCCAAAAAGCCGAACAAAACAAAACAATTGCCCTGAATGTGGAACTCTTGTAAAGGAACCTTACAAAACATGGGAACTTGTTGCCCCCTTTCCTGATAAAAAGATGAGAATAACTGTAACAATCTTTGGCATGTTTGAATGTCCAAGTTGCGGCAAAAAATTCAGAGGGGTCGTAAGTAAAGCAAAACTAGGGTCAGAAGGCATAGAACTTTAACTATTCTCTCCTTTCCCCATTTTTCCANTTTTCACCGTTAAGTTTTAAAATGCGAAAGCCTAAATCATCAAGAACNCTTACCAAAAGAAGGNTTAACAATTGANATTGGCAACTCTTAGAAAACTTTGGAAAAACGAATATTTTCAAACAATCATAACCATTCTCTTGCTTCTGACATCTGTTTTCGTTTTCTGGTATATTACACAAACAGTTTTAAGAACAGAATACCCCGCACTAGCAGTAGCTTCTGGAAGTATGCTACCGACACTAAATGTAGGTGACCTAATAATAGTCCAAGGAGTACCCCCTGAAGAAATAGTGGCTGATCCCTTAACAGGCGATATAATTGTTTTCAAGAATAGAAACGATCTTATAGTTCACAGAGCTATCGATAAAAAACATCAAAACGAGAATTACTATTTCACAACACATGGTGATAACAATCCGTTAGGAGTCAACGAAGGACCTATCCATGAAAACAATGTTATTGGAAAAGTAATTGGAAGGATACCTTACATCGGTAATTTAGCGTTATTCATGCATTCTAGGGAAAACATATACTTATTCGCTGTGATAATAATTGTTTTAATAGCAATAATCATACTTTTTCCATTTGGTGAAAAAGAGAAAGTTGAAAGCGAGAAAAAAGAAGGTATCCTGAAATTTTTAGAACATCCTGATCTCAAACTAATTTACCATATACTTGCAAATGTGCTCCTCTTGGGGCTTTTATTTTTCAGTTTGTGGGGCGAAGTCACCTTTTGGAATCCGGGTGCGGGTTCAAGCAATCAGGGTATGTATGTAACTCTTTATGGTTTATACCCTGATGTACAATTTCATAGTAGTTTTAAAAATTCACAAAAAATTAGCGAGGTTTTTCTTACTCACAGCCTTTTAACTTATAGAATCGATTGCCAGTTAAGTGAAGGTTTACGAACCGGCGTTCCCACCTTTTCATGGTTTCAAGCTACAATTTTTATTCTCGTAGTATTAAATTTATGGAAATTGACAAAATTTTTGAGAAAAAATAAGAAAGTAGAAGAAAAGTCTTCAAACCGAAGTACGCCAGCGTAATAGGCTATGTCAAAAGCCTTTGCGACAGGTGGCGAAGCGTCTGGACCGTTTATGTTGACGTTACAGGCGTAGGCGAATACATCTGTGAAGACATGCGAAACAGCGGAATAAGCCACGTTGCAGGCGTAACCTTCACGGTAAAAACCAAGGAAGAGATGGCGACAATCCTTAAAGAAAAGATGCGGCAAGGGGAATTCAAAATTCCCTATGTGCCTGTAGACGCATAGCAGACATAGACCTAGTTTCAGAACTCAACATAGAAAAGTTTGAGCTGGCACCTTCAGGCCACATCAAGTTCAGCCATCCCGAAAGCACCCATGACGATGTCTTTTGGGCTGTGGCCCTAGCCGTTTATGCAGCAGTTCAATCCAAGACTAGGGGAATTGTGGATCTTGGCAGAATTTTGTGGCCATTCAAGAAAGCTTGAAGAATAACTGAAAGAAAAATAAAGAAGCTGAAGACCTTTAAAAGAATACTTTTTCTATAAATTCCACAATTACTAAATAGTATTATAGAGTCTTAACTTTATTGTTTCTTAAAAAGGGGCGAACTATATGTTCAAAGAGATAGAAGTCAAGCGCTTTCGAGGCATCAAAAAATGCGAGAATCCTATAAAACTTTCGAAATTTAATATTTTGATTGGACCTAATAATTCTGGCAAGTCTTCAATACTTGAAGGGCTTTTCCTCTTTCCACCCTTTAAAGGCCATCATCTTAAGGTATTAGGCATTAGTAGGCATAAAGTACTGGCTGAACTTCATAGTCAAAAAGCATTCGCATATCGTTATGCTGGCAATGCTATTATTAAATATACAATGGACGGGCAAAAAGTTTCCATGGAATTGCATCCTGAAGGCGATGTCTCCCGCTTAACTGTTGATAATAAACCTATCCATGAAATCACTCAATTATCTGAGAGTCTTCGAGGGGCAACTTCCGAACAGTTAGTTAATGAGTTAATTAATTACTCTCTTCTTATACCTAATAGTGATTCTTTTATGAATGATTTAGGCAAAAAAGAGTTCACAAGCTGGGACCTTATCGAGGCTACGGGAGCACATACTGCTATTGTTAGGGATATCATATCTAAAGTAGTTGAAGACAAGTTTACCGAGGTTGCGCAAAAGCGAGATGAACTGGTTTTGAGGAAAGAGTTACCTGATGGTGATGTAGCTTACATAAGTATAAGAGATCAAGGAGATGGGGTGGAAAGATTCATTTTATCTGCTCTTTGGCTTGAGGCCGTCAAGCCCAAAGTGGTTTTATGGGATGACTTTGAAACCTCAGCTCATCCAAGCCTCGTACATGCAAGTCTTCAATGGCTCGCACACCGTGATTGGCAGGTGGTTTTATCAACGCATTCAGCGGACGTTTTAAAAGAATTTGTAGAGATCGCCCCAAAGGAATCACAAGCCTTAACTGTAAGAAAAAAAGCTAACGATACATTGATCTATAAGGCCTATCTGGTAGATGACTTATCCGATTTAATCGAAAGCAGGGTAGACCCGAGAAAATTACTTTCATGGTAAACAGAGCTGGATAGTATTGGAAGTATCTGAAAATTTTACTGATGTCAAAAGACAAGCTTTGCTAGTAACAGGCGATGGTACATTTGACATAAGATTTTTGACGCTAATATTGAAGAAACTTAATGGTAAGGAGCCTTTTTTAGTATCACCCAGTTTTCCCCTACCCAACCGTGAGAGAAGAATAACAGGTCTTGATGCGTTAAGAACTATTGCATTGCTGCTAGGTAAATTCAACATAAGAGCCTGTTTATTCTGTATAGACAAAGAGCATATAGAACAAATGGAGAACATTGAAGAGATGTTGGGCAAATACGGGTTTCAACTGATGGAATTTCAGGAGATCAGCTTGTCTAGAACTTATAAAATTAGTGTTCAAAGAGGGGGAAGAGCTCTTAAGATAATTCTGGTAATATTTGGTCGGGAAACAAAACTGGAAGAGGATATTGAAGAATTAGCCAGGCTATGCGGATGTGAGCTTCCTAACACAAGAATAAGTACCATAAAGAGAATACTTCTGCCTAGAGCGACGATTATGCATATCAAAAGAGCTTTCAGTCATCTTTATGATGCAATAGTTCTCCTTGAGAAGATTTTGATTACTAACAAAGCGTAAGACTGAATATTTGTCGGACAGAAAGCGTTCAGGCAAAAGTTTGAGGTGCAACGTTGACAGGCTTTTTAGGGTTTTTCAGAAAGTTAACAAAATGGCTATATCACAAAAGACCTGAGAAAGCAGAGACGAAAGTTAAATTGGAGACTGTTCCTGCCTTATTTGCTCGCAGTATATGCATTGAGAACTTTGAACCTGTAAGATATGGTGGAATTAGGGAACAACTACGTGAAAGTCGACTGATAGCTGGCAAGGGACTTCCAAAGATTGGAACAGCCTTCGGTTTCAACGCTGAATACCCTGAAGACTTTAATGACTATGAAGACTACTATGATGCTTACTTTTACGTCCCCTTTGTCAGCCAAGCCCTAACCATTAGGCATCTTTTGATTTGGCAGAACGGTTTTGACACGGAAAGCAAAGACGAAAAAGCCAAGAAAAAAGCAGACCAGTTTATGGCCCAAATCAACGCCGACGTAGTGTTACAAAAGGGAACCCTTCACGGCCTAATAACCGGAAACTGCTACTGGCTAGGAGAAAAGCAAGCTGACGGCTCATTACAGCTTAAAGTATTAGACAGCCGAAAAGTACTATACGCCAAAGACGGCAAGGGCTTCATCTACATCAAAGACCAAAAACCCAAAGCCATACCAGAGCTAACACCTCAAAAAACCAGAGGCATTTTACACTTGCCCTTCAACAACCTTACAGGACACTACGGCACAAGCTGCCTCAGGCGAGTACTTCCCACGGTCAAATCGCTACTCTACATGGAACGGTACATGCCCAAAATAGTGCGAAAACGCGGAGACCCCCTACTGGCCATCAAAATCGACGCCAAAGACCCCGAAGAATTCAGACGCATCAAACAAATGATCACGACGCGAAAAGAAGCAGAAGACATCTTCCACGATGGCACCATAGAAATCCAAGAAGTTTACAAAAGCACTCCGCGCTTCGGCGTTATGGAAGTTGTCAAGCATTTTCGCGATAATCTTGTTGCCGGTTTAGGTGTGCCAGAAGTTGCCCTGGGATTCGGCGGAACCACAACCATGGCCACCGCAGAATACCAAGAAAGACTCCTCATAGGCGAACTGCAAGGATACCAGAGGCAAATCAAAAGGTTCATAGAGCAAAAACTGTTCCCTCTGGCAGACATAAAAAACGTGAAGGTAAACTGGAGACCCATAAAACCCGAAGACACATTCGCCCTAAGCAAACGCTACTGCCAAGAAATAGAACACGGTATAATCTCACCAAACTATGCAAGGCAACTTCTTGGCTATCCACCCGAAGCAGGAAAAGAAACCTTAATTCTAAGCAACCTAGTCCCTTTATGTGCGAAACTTCAAAAGAAAAGCAAACATGAAAAACTAGTTACTCTTTTCTGAACTTCGCCTCAAGCCACGCTAATAAAACGCCTATTACCCCTCCAAATTCAAAAATAACACCCACAAAACCACCAGTAAAATTTTTAATGACAGCCACCATCATGGCCAATAATCTCCCTGCTCTACCAAAGCCTTGGAGAACAAGAAATGCAGCTATACCAAAGGCAAATCCGGTAAAAATCAACACAGGACCCCAAAATGGCCTTAGCACCACTCTTACAATTTTACATTTCCTAACATGGGCAGGTGTATGGCAATCGAGAACCAGAGACTTAAAAGCCCTATCAAAAAATTAAACCACCAGTTAGCCTCAGCCACGGAATAGAAGAAACAATAATAACCTCCGGCGGAACAGGCATCTCCCAAAAATTTTCAGGAATCCTACGCAGAAAGCGATCTTTCCAAGAAAACTGCTTTAACCTTGCATGAACAAGCTTCCAATGTTCTTCTTCTTTTAATGCGGCAATTACTGAAAGAAGTAATCCAGGGAAATAACCCTGCAAATAAAAGGATCAATGAGACTTCAGAGGAGATGAGATCGAAAAGATCAAATTTGTACCAAAAGCCTAACCCTCATGTTTTGACACGATTCCCCATTGCGGAAAAATATCTGTAGGAACTTTCCACTATGTTTAGTGTAAAAGCGTAAGTGCGCGTTTCAAATTGAACGGTAGAAACATGGTTTAACGGCGAATAGAGGTTTTTCCACAAAAAATAAATTTTCGATTAAACCATTTAATGTTAAGGAGAAAGGAGAATTGGACAAGAAAATTACATTGCTGGTCCTTTTTTCGGTTTTGTTGTTTTCGGCTGTTCTTGGGACTGGAGTTGTGGAAAGAGGGGCTAATGTAGCAAATCTTGGAGACTCTGGGCAGCTGGTTTCGTCAGGTTTGGGGCAGTCTGGCAATGTTGACTGGTGGCCCATTTTTCACCACGACCTGAGGCACACAGGATACTCAACTTCAAAGGCTCCAAAAACCAACCAAACACTATGGGTATATACAACCAGTAACTTTGTCACATCTTCTCCTGCTGTAGTTGATGGTGTAGTTTTCGTGGGCAGTGGGGACGGTAAGGTTTACGCTTTGAATGCGACGACAGGTGCCCAAATATGGAACTACACAACTGGCCAAATTGCGTTTTCTTCTCCCGCTGTTGCTGATGATATGGTATTCATAGGATCGATGAGCCATAAAATTTACGCTCTAAACAAAACGACGGGAGCCTTTATATGGAGTTATGCGACTCCTTTTGATGTTTGGTCTTCTCCTGCTGTGGCTAATGGTATGGTATTTATAGGTTTGATGAAGGGGGATTCCAATGACGGCCAAGTAGTTGCTCTAAACGCGACAACAGGAACATTAGTATGGAGTTACCTTAACCGTGAAGAGGTGTTTTCTTCTCCTGCTGTTGTCGACGGTGTTGTATTCGTGGGAGGAAACTTCTACGCTAAACCGGGTTTATTAGCTTTAAATCAAACAACGGGGGCATTAATATGGTTTTACGAAACCGGCGGTATGGTACGATCTTCTCCTGCTGTAGTTGATGGTGTAGTTTTCGTGGGCAGTGGGGACGGTAAGGTTTACGCTTTGAATGCGACGACAGGTGCCCAAATATGGAACTACACAACTGGTAGCTACGTATATTCTTCTCCTGCTGTTCATAACAGTAGAGTCTACATAGGGTCAAACGACGGAAAAATCTATTGTTTCGGTACTCATGACGTATCAATAGTTAACATCTCTCTATCTGCAACCAATGTATATACTGGAGAAACGGTCGACATTAACGTCACCGTAGACAACGAGGGCACTCCCTTTAATGAAACCTTCGATGTTAACGCCTATTACGATTCAGTTCTGATCGGCACGCTTACAGTCACAAACTTAGCTGAGGGCGCGGAGGCGACGCTAACCTTTAGCTGGAACACCACCGGAGTCGCTGGGGGATATTACACCATATCAGCAGATTTAACAGTAGTTCCCGGAGAAACCGATACTGCAGACAACAACTTGACCGATGGCACGGTAAAAGTCGTAAGTCCGGTTAGGATTGTTGATGTGACTCCGTGCAACCAAACTGGCTATCTACAGAACACTTTCGAACTTGGAACCATAGCATACCTGAAGGTAACCATTAATAGTACTGCCCTTATACCGCAGGACACACTGATAACTATCAATTTATTTGACAATATTACTGTTACCATTGGTGTTGCATCCTTCCAAGGTCCCATATTGTCAGGCACCTCAACAATCATATTTGGCATACCTATTCCAACAACCGCCACAATGGGAACCGCAACCGCTTACGCAAACTGCTACACAGACTGGCCAAGCGAAGGCGGATTCCCGCACTGCCCCGAAAAATCCGCAACATTTGAAATTACAGGACCGTGAAAACTTTGAAAAAACCAAAACTAATGCTCACCGTCATATCACTGGTAATAATAGCCTTCCCACTAATCCCTAACGCCAAAGCCTCAACCTTAACCCTAACAGTCTCCACCAACCAACAATATTACTTAATCAGCGAAAGCATCACAGTCTATGGAACTCTCACATACAATGGCATACCCGTTCAAGACTGGCCCGTAGCCCTCGAAATCCAAGACCCCAATAACACCATAATCACAAGAACCCTCCAAACAAGCACAAATGGAACATTCACACTAACCTTCAAACTATCATCAAACGCTAAAAAAGGCACATACACAGCATACGCTAGCTCCAGCTACAAAGGGGAAACAACTACAAACCACACAACATTCCAAGTATCACCAGTTAAAAATACCAACACTCAATTAGGCTACAAGACAATACAGGAAGCTATAAACGCTCCTGAAACTCTAAACGGTCACACGATTCTCGTCAGTGCAGGAACATATCACGAAAACTTCGTTGTAAACAAAAGCATATCGCTTATTGGAGAAAACAAAGATACCACAATAATTGATGGTGGTGGGAATGGGACGGTGATGCGTGTAATTGCAAACGATACTATAGTTAGCGGGTTTACTATCAGAAAAAGTGGAATGATGGAGTCGGATTGCGGCATACAGATCCTTGATAATTATGGAAGGATTATTAAAAACGTGACAGTTGTTGATAACATTGTCAAAGACAATAATTTAGGTATCTTCTTATGGCATTCGATGACAAACACCATAAAAGCTAACGAAATATACAACAACAACTTTGGTGTTAGTATTGACGAATCGGCGTACAACTGTATTATTTTGAATACAATATCAAACAACTCTGGTGGAGTATGGCTCGGTTCTGGCAGAAATATTATTTCTAACAACACTGTGACCTTAAACAAGCTTTATGGCATACAATTAGACGGATCTTCCTCCAATACTGTTGAGGGAAACAACATAAAAAATAACTGGTATGGCATCGAGCTCGACCTTTCAGAGAAAAATAATATAACTGAAAACAACATTACTTCAAACAATGGTTATGGCATTACGCTTGGCTTTTCTTCAGACAATTTCATTTTCTATAACAACTTTGTAAACAACACACATCAAGTTCATACCTACAAGTCGGTGAATGTTTGGGATGATGGTTATCCAAGTGGCGGAAACTACTGGAGCGACTACAGCGAATCCGACGTATTTAGCGGGGCCTATCAGAACGAGACGGGCAGCGACGGCATAGGCGATACAGCCTATGTTATCGACACAGATAATGCGGACAGATATCCTCTTATGAAACCCTATCCCTGGCACTCTCATGATATCGGCTTAACCAGCCTCACAGCTTCAAAAACCATCGTTTCTCAAGGCTGCAGCCTAACAGTAAACCTAACAGCTTTCAACTATGGCCAAACCACCGAAAACCTGAACATAACCCTCTACGCCAACACCACCCTAATCCACCAAACAAACACAACCCTCGCCAGCCGAAACAGCACAACCCTAACCATCACTTGGAATACCACTGGCTTTGCTAAGGGCAACTATACTATATGGGCATATGCTACTCCGGTTTCAGGCGAAACAGACACCGCAGACAATACCTACACTGACGGAGAGATTTGGCTTAAATGGCCTTATGACGTTACAGGCGACAACTACTGCGGCATAGACGACATAGTAACTGTTGCAGAACGCTTCGGCACAGAGCCAGGAGGCCCACCCAACTCTAACGGCTTCTACTATCATCCCATCTATGACATAACCTGCGACGATTACATAGGCATAGACGACATCGTAGAAATAGCCGAACACTTCGGCCAAACAGACCCATAAAACACTCCCCCCTTTTTCACGTTTTTCTTCCATAAGCCTAACTCTAAGAAAATCTCACATTAATCCATAGCAAACAACGAATTTTACATTGCTATTGCGAAAACACTGAAACGTTGTAGAAAAATTCTTGAAAGGGAAGATGGAAATGTGTTACCAAAATAAAAAAGTCGACCTAAGGCTTTATAAAGGGTATTTAAAGATTCATATAAGAAGTGATGCTAATGCCAAAGGTTAAAGCTTTAATAAATATAGAGAACGTTGTTGCTTCTGCAACTTTAAATCAAAAAGTTGACTTAAACGCTGTTGTTAAGGGNTATCCCGGCGTGGAATATCGTCCAGAACAGTTTCCAGGACTTGTGTTTAGACTGAAGAGACCGAAAACAGCTACTTTAATTTTCAATTCTGGAAAAATGGTTTGCACAGGAGCAAAATCGGAGAAAGAAGCTAGAAGAGCTGTAATGAAAGTTATCAAGGAATTGAAGAAAGGTGGAATAATAATCATCAGCAAACCTGAACTTAAGATACAAAACATTGTGGCTTCTGCTAGCCTTGGCGGAATGATAGATCTAGAAAAAGCCGCATACAATCTTGGAAAAACCATGTACGAGCCTGAACAATTTCCAGGGTTAATTTATAGAATGGATGAACCTAAAGTTGTTATTTTGTTGTTTGCAAGCGGGAAGCTGGTGTGCACTGGAGCCAAAAAAGAACAAGATGTTTATGATGCGGTCCATAAACTTCACGAGATACTTGAGGAGAAAGAACTTATATTTTATGAGTAGGCGGTTTTTGACCTTCCACCAAGGCTATTTTCTATCCTTTTTTAACCTGCTTTAATATGGTTTCCAGTTGACCGTTATCTATTGCTCCTATCTCGTATAATTTATTGGCTACTTCACTAATATTTAATAGTGTGTGAACTTTTATCCCTGCATTTTCCAGCTTTTCCTTTCCTTTCTCCTCCCTGTCTAAGAGAACCACAGCATCGGTGACCACTCCACCTTCGGCGGTTATAGCTTTCGCTGCTCGTTTTAACGACAATCCTGTTGTAATCAGGTCATCTATCAATAGAACTTTGTCACCAGGCGTGAGGACGCCTTCTATTTTTCGTTGTCTTCCGTGAAGACGTAAGCCCTTCCGAACATAAAGAAGCGGCTTTTCTAATTGGTAGGCGATTAAGGCTGCAAAAGGTATACCCGCAACAGGTATGCCCGCTATTCTTTCAAAGTGTTCTGTTCCTATCTCCTTTTTTATTAAGTCGATATAAAAATTGCACACTTTTCGAAAAACATCTGGAAAACTTGGAACTATCCGCAAGTCTATGTAATATGGGCTAATTTTTCCACTGGTTAGTTTAAAAGTGCCGAATTTTAATGCACCAATTTTGTTTAGAATCTTACATGTTTCAAGCTTTACTTTTTCACCATCTTCTTTTATAGACAAAATTTCACGCTCTTTTAGAAACTTGATAGATNTTATTAACTTCAGGTATTANGCATGTGACNTTCGGCATCTCTTGTTTCAAGAGTTCTGCAAATTTCTTCTGGTCTTCAGGCGAGCCAGTATGGTAAGGAACAGCAACTTTGGGCTTTGTCAATCGCACTATTTCTACACCTGTTTCTGGTGATGTGCCTGGTGCTATTCCCACGGTGCAAAAAACCAAGTCAAATTTTTCTGCTTCCCCTAAGGCGGCCATTTCTGGAAATGGTAAGCTATCTGCTGTATGGAAAATTTTCACATAATCTTCGCTTGTAATTATAAAAGATATAGGCGTTGTAGCTGGGGGATGATTACACTTTTCGGCTTTTACAGAAACTTCATCGATTTTAAGCTCAGAACCGGGCTCAATTTCATGCAATTTTTCTGAGGGAATTCTGTTTTTAAGTCTTTTTGCGGACGTTGGATCTGCTATCACCATACAGTTTGTCATTTTTTGAATTTCTGATACTAGTGGCTGGTCTAGATGGTCATAATGTTCATGGCTTATTAAAATCGCATCAACAGACTTAAATTCTCTGGCCTTTACATCCACGGGATCTATAACAAGGGTTTTGGTCGGGGTCTTTAGAGCAACACCGGCATAGCGGTTAAACCATACAAAGAAAACCTCGTTTTTTGAGGGAGATTTTTCAATAGACATATACTACTCCTCAATGATAATAATATGAATGCTTCAGTTTAAAAGAACTTGCGTTTTGAAATCTCTATGGAAACCTATCAATTGGTACCCCTAAAACTTAACTATTCTTAATAACACTATTTAGAAAAATTTTAAAGGTCGTGAAATTTTGGATGCAAATAAAAAGTTTGAAGAATTAACCCAACAAATGTTAAAGAAGTTTTTAGAGAAAAACCCTGACTTTGCCACCCACCTTGGTCTTCATGATCCTTATGACTATCTACTTCCAGACGGCTCTACTGAAAGGCTTAGGGAAAATCTCCGCATGGCTGAAGAATGGATAAAACAGTTAAGAGAAACTATAANCCGTGAAGAACTCAACGTGGAGCATAAGACGGATTGGGAAGTTATCGAAAAAGCCTATGAANTGTGGNAATTCGATTTCTTCGAGCTGAAAAGACACGAATTAAACCCGGACGCTTTCGGAATGTTAGGCGGATTGATATTCATAATGTTTACACGGAACTATGCCCCTTTAGAAAAGAGAATCGCCGCCATCGCAGCTCGTATCGAAAAAATTCCAAAATTTCTTGAAGAGTTCCGTTCTAGATTTGAAAACTCAAAGCCAGTAAAACTTTGGACTGAAATAGCCATTGAAACAGCTCAAAACATGAGCGGATTATTCCAGTTCATACTTGCATCCACAGAAGGAAAGGTTCCTGATCAAATCTATCAAAGACTAACAAAAGCTGTCCAGAATCTCCAACCAGCCCTGAAAAAGCACATGGAATGGTTGCAAGGTTTACTTCAAAAATCTAAAGAAGAGTGGGCTATAGGTAGAGAAAAATTCGAGAAACTTCTGAAACTCCGGGAATTAGGGTTAACCTCCAACGAAATCTATCAGTTGGGCTTAAAATATTTAAAAGAATTGAAAGCTGAAAGAGAAAAATTGGCCCAGCAAATAGCACCGGGCAAAAGTATTGAGGAAGTATTTAAACAAATAGAAAGCCATGCACCAAAAACCTTTGAAGAGGCACTGAAGTTTACTAGGAAAACTATGGAAGAAGCTAGAAGATTTGTGCAAGAGAAGAACATTGCCACGGTCTATCCCGAAGACGTGTTACTTGTGGAAGAGACACCTGCTTTTCTTGCTCCTGTTATACCTTTTGCTGCTTTAATGATGCCCGCCAAATTTGACAAGCCACAAATAGGGATCTACATAGTGACAAGGCCTAAAGACCCCGCTAATTTAGGTAAACATCTCAACTATCATTCCATAAGAAACACGGCTGTTCATGAGGCTTTTCCTGGGCACTTCCTACAGGGAGCCATCTCCAATCGAGGAAGCTTTATTCGTTTGTTGGCTGAAGGAACAGAAACCGTTGAAGGTTGGGCCCATTACTGCGAAGAGCTCATGAGAGAGAAAGGATTCATAACGGATTTAGAGACCCGCTTTATACAAATTAATGATATGATTTGGCGTGCTGTTCGAATAATTGTCGATGTCAAACTTTCGAAAGGAGAAATGAGTTTCGACGAAGCAGTTGAGATGCTGGTAAGGGAGGCAGGACTATCTAAAGAAGCCGCTGTCGCCGAGGTGAGACGGTATACACAGACACCGGGATATCCCTTGTCTTATCTACTTGGAAAGCATCTCATATTAAATTTGAAGGAAGAAATAAAGCAAAAAATGGGAGACAAGTTCGANGAAAAATTCTTCCATGATACCATAATTGCTAANGGTTATCTACCAATTTCTATGCTCCGCAAAATCTTTCAGCAAAAAATGAGCAAAACTTAGGTTCACTCTAAACGTTTCTTTCTCTCTTATTTTTGGGTTCGTGAACTAAAAATATGACTATTGCCAATTCTGGAAGAAGCAGCCCTAATGTTATGTAGAAGGGTAATTGTGGAAAGAAGTTTACATAAAAATAGTTACCTGCCAGCATGCCTAAGCCAGCGATAATATAGCTAATAAAGTTTCGAAAGCCAATGACTTTCCCTCTGCTTTCTGGGGGAACAAGATCTGTGGAGAGCGCCATAACCGATGACATTACCAATAATTGTCCAATGGCAAATAGTGACATGGCAACCATTAACCATGTTAGGTTGCCCATAACAAAAACAAGGGTAGCTGAACCGAAAACAAGCAAACCGAAGATTAAGGGAATCTTTCTTCCAAACTGATCAACTACTTTTCCAATAGGTATTGAAGCAATTATCAACGTCACTAAAAGGGGAATGTAGACAAGCCACCACTGTTCCTCCGGAATTCCAAGAACGTCTCGTGCATAAATTGCGTTTATCACATGAGTCAGTGTCATTCCAAACATCAAGAGTGTTTGANTGACGAAAAGCCAGAAGGCTGAACGTGGCACANGTTTCCAAACGTTAAAACTTTCTTTTATTGCCTTAGGGTAGGCTGAAACGAAATATTTGAAGCGAATAGGTTCTTTATTTACTATTGTTGTTTCCTTTAATCTAAGTCTCCAAAGAGCAGCTATGAAGAATAGAATTGTTACAAGGAAATAAATGATTCTCATACTCATAACTAATCCGAATTGGAGGAGGAGAAATCCAGCAATTATTGGCCCAGGAGTACTAAATGCACCATGAATAAGTTGTATTATAGAGGAACCCATACCTCTTCGTTCTGCCGGAAGAGAATCCTGAACCATCGCAAAGAGAGCAGGCTGATATATCAAGCATAAGCTACTCACAATAGTTCCTATTAATATAAAATGCCAAGTAGGTGCCAACGCATAAAAAAGATGGGAAAAGGCCATGACAAAGGTCATTGTAGTGATAAGCCATCGTCTACCATACTTATCCGCGAGATAGCCCCCTGGAAACGCAACTATTGCCATGGAAACCCAGTTAGCTAGGCCTATGATCCCTAATGCTAGACCTGTTCCCCCTAAGGCTTGGACATAATACTGAAAGTTTGGTATAGGCATTTCCATGGCTAAATCCATTATAATCCAGCTTATTACCAGAATTCGATAGTTGCCTTTGATAAATGAGAATTCTCGTTTTAGAACTCCACCTATCCCCATGAACTTCACTTTAGTGGAGAAGGGCTCCATTTAATATAAGGCTTAACTTATTTTTCGATGAGTTTAATAAAAGGGCTTAATAGTAGCTGTTTACGTGTTTAAATATTCATCGCTAACGTGATGTTCATGGTGGACGTTTGGATTCCATACGGTAAAACGGAAGTGTGTGTAAGAGTTCCCACAAGAAATTTTCTAGGATCCATAGAACCCAGAGAGAAACCAAGTGTGCCAGACGCCCTTCTAGAAGTCAAGAGGGCATTAAATGAGCCTATAGGCTCTAAAAGTCTAGATGAAATTGTCAAACCCAAAGATAAAGTTGTAATCGTAGTTGACGACGCCACGCGACCTGCACCAAGCCATCTTATGGTTCTGCCCTTACTAGAAGAAATAAATAATGCTGGAGTTGAAGATGAAGATATAACAATTATTTTCGCTTGCGGAACCCACAAAGCTGTAACCCGTGAAGAAGCTACGAGATTGTTAGGCGAAGATGTTTTAGATCGTGTTAAAACGATAAGTCATGATTCTAGATCTTCTGATCTTGTTTATGTCGGAAAAACAAAAAAGTATGGAACAAAAGTTTACCTAAACCGTGTTTTTGCCGAGGCAAACGTAAAGATTCTCACAGGAGACATTTGCTTTCATTACTATGCGGGTTATGGTGGAGGAAGAAAAAGCGTTCTACCTGGAGTTTCAGGAGAGGAAACAATAAAGCAGAATCACACTATGCTTCTCCATCCTAACGCAAAAACAGGTGTTTTAGCAGGAAACCCAGTTCACGAAGATATGATTGAGGCTGCTAGATTGGCTCAAATAGATTTTATTTTAAATGTTGTAACAAACACGAGAAAAGAAATCGTTAAAGCATTTTCAGGTGATATGGAACAAGCATTCTATGAAGGAGTCAAACTTGTTGATGAAATGTATCGTATATCGGTAGATCGCAGAGCCGACATAGTTGTCGTAAGTCCAGGAGGGCATCCAGCAGACGTGAATCTTTTCCAAGCCTATAAAGGGATTGACAATGCACTTAACATCGTTAAACGGGGTGGTGTAATAATTTTAGTGGCTGAATGTCCAGAAGGCCATGGAAATCAGGTTTTTTATGATTGGATGGTCAAGTTTAAAGATTTGAAGGCACTCCAGCGGGAGATTAAACGTAATTTTATGCTCGGAGGGCATAAGGCTTATTTTCTTATGAAAGCTCTACAGAAATTCCAAATATTCTTAGTTTCAGCTATGCCCGACTATTATGCTGCTAATATTTTTAAACTGAGAACGGCAAGGGCTGTGAACGACGCCTTACACGAAGCCTTNAACATGGTTGGTAAGAACGCTAAAGTCTGGGTTATGCCATATGGGAATTTTACTTTGCCAGAAGTTAAGACAAGAGAGGAATAGGAAAAGTAATTAACTTTTCCCTGTCTATCAGTGAAGCAACGGAGAAGAAAAAAGTGCAGGAAACTTTCAGGCTTCGAAAGTTTGAAATGCAAGACTTACAAAAAGTGATGTTCATAAATCGCGTATGTTTACCGGAAAACTACACAGACTATTTTTTCCTTGATTTGTATCGAAGATTTCCCGAATCCTTCATAGTGGCGGAACAGAACGGGGAAATTGTGGGATACATAATGTGTCGTATTGAGTTGGGCTTTTCAAACTTTGGATTTAGTGGTTTAATCAAGAAAGGGCACATTGTTTCAATTGCCGTTCTGCCAGAATTCAGGCGAAAAGGTATTGCCAAGGCATTGATTAACAGAGCTATGGAAGGAATGAAACTTTACAAGGCAAAGCAGTGTTTTCTAGAAGTAAGAGTATCCAACGTTCCTGCTGTTAATCTTTATAAAAGTCTTGGATTTCAAATAACCAAAACTATCCACGGCTATTATGCAGATGGTGAAGACGCTTATGTTATGAGTAAAAAACTTTAATTGATGCTAATAAAAATGAAAGGGAAGATATAAAAAGAATGAAGCTATGAAGATAAGCCAAGCTTTTCATAGATTTTTTGCCTATTCTCTTCAACCTTTTTCTGAACATCTAGGAACAAATTGTTTCCATGGGAATCAATGGCAACAGCCAAGGGACCGAAATCTTCAACTTCAAAAATCCACATAGCTTCAGGAGTGCCTAAATCAAGCCATTCTACACTTTTAATGCTTTTTATGGCTTTAGCAGCCAATATGGCCGCACCGCCAGTGAAAGCTCCGTACACTGCGCCATATTTTGCCATAGCATCAGTTGTTTTCTTTCCCATTCCACCCTTTCCAATAACTACGCGAACTTTGAAGTTTTTTATAAATTCGTCTTCGAAAATATCCATTCTTGTGCTGGTTGTCGGACCGGCAGCAACAGCTATCCATTTCTCCCCTTCTTTCTTCACAACTGGACCGCAGTGAAAAAGAGCTAATCCATCAAGATTTATGGGAAGGTTTTTTCCTTGTTTAGCATATTCTAGAGCTCTTCGGTGTGCTTGGTCTCTGGCGGTTACTATGGTTCCAGTAATGAAAATTACATCGTTTACTTTTAATTTACGGATTTCTTCTTCAGAAATAGGTGTTTTAAGATGGTAAATAGCCATTTCATATCACCTCTCCTGCTTTCTTTTTATGAGTTAAGTATTCTATTGTTCCATCAGCGTTAATTCTTGCAGATGCTCTTCTGGCAGCCCAGCAGTTGAAAGCTACAGCTGCTGGAAATGAGGCTGGATGTCTATAGGCATAGTCAATGTTTACTCCTAAAACAGTAGTTTTTCCTCCAAGACCCATAGGTCCTATGCCTGTCATATTCACCGCTTCCAGAATCTCCTTTTCTAGTTTAGCTATTTCTGCGTCAGGATTAGGCTCGTTTAATGGTCTTAACAGGGCTTTTTTAGCTAGTTTCATCGAGATGTCTGCTCCTCCACCTATAGCAACACCTAATATGTTAGGTGGNCAAGGTTTAGAGCCAGCTTTTATGACAGCTTCAACAACAAATCTCTTTAATCCATTTATGCCTTCTCCAGGTACAAGCATTCCAGTAACACAAACGTTTTCTGAACCACCACCCTTTGTCATGACTGTCAATTCTAGACTGTTTCCTGGAACGATTTCCCAGTTTATAAAAGGTATTAATCTTCCAGTGTTATCTCCACTGTTTTTCTGGGTAAAGGGGTCTACAGCATTAGGACGAAGGGGAACCTGTTTTGTGGCCTTTCTCGTAGCGTTAATTAATGCTTTTTCTATTTTTTCAAGTCCTTTAACCTCTGAACCCGCTTTTATATAGAAAATTATTGTCCCTGTGTCTTGGCATATTGGAGCCTGATATTCCTCTGCCAATTCAATATTATCTAATATTGCTTTCAGCTGGGTTCTTCCCGTCTCACTGGTTTCTTCATCATAAGCTTTTTTAAGCACCTGTTTGACATCTTCTGGCAAATATATAACCGCTTGCTTCAAAATGTTAAAAGCGACATTTTCCACGATTTTTTCAATTTCCAACGGGCATCCCTCTTTTCGTTTCCTAGTGATTGCCAGGTATACTTATATCTTGTCTCCAACAATTAGCAAAACTTAATGTAGTTTTTACTTTAACTTATCTCTCTAGGGAGTAAACAATGCTCTCTTTCGCGTGTTTTAAATATAGCTGGATCAATGTGTTTATGAGAATGAAAAGGTGAAAGTGTTGACAGTTGAAGATGAGAACGGAGAGGAAAAGCAGGAAGTCAAGAAAGGATACGAGTTTTTAGAGGATTTGCCTGGTATTGGCCCTGCTACGGCTCAGAAACTTCGAGAATTAGGTTTTCACACAATTGAATCCTTGGCTATGGCTACGGCCCGTGAGTTGGAACCAGCAGGTATTGGAGAGAAGAAGGCCTTTTCCATTATTGAGGCTGCCCGTTCTTCCATTAGCGTGTCCTTTATTAGAGCTGATGAACTTCTAAGGATGCGTCAGAATGTTCTGCGTTTAACAACTGGTAGTAAATCCTTGGATAGACTTCTTGATGGTGGTCTAGAAACGCAGACTATTACGGAGTTTTACGGAGAGTATGGTAGCGGTAAAAGTCAGCTTTGCCATCAACTATGCGTGAACGTTCAATTACCCCCTGAAAGAGGCGGGCTCAACGCAGCAGCTTTGTACATAGATACGGAGAACACTTTCAGAACGGAGCGAATTGTGCAGATGGCTACACATTTAGGACTTGATCCGAACCAAGTGGTTAAGAATATTATTTATGCTGAGGCTTACACCTCTGACCATCAAATGTTTTTATTGGATAATGCGGATGAAATTATCAAGAAAAATAATGTTAAGCTTATAATCATCGATTCTTTAACTTCCCATTTTAGAAGCGAATATTTGGGACGAGAGATGTTGGCTTCTAGACAGCAGAAACTTAACAAGCACATGCACAAGCTTATCCGTTTAGCTAGGGCCTTTAATACTGTGGCTGTTGTAACTAATCAGGTTATGGCTAAACCCGACGTGTTTTTCGGAAACTCAGTGCACCCTATTGGTGGTCACATTGTAGGGCACACAAGCCACACACGTGTTTATCTGCGCAGGTCTTCCCGTGGTCCTGTTCGCATTGCACGTTTAGTTTCCAGCCCCTATTTGCCAGAAGGAGAGGAAATATTTAAAATAACTGAGAATGGTATAGAGGATGTCTCTGAGGAAGAGAAGCCCAGATCCCGTGGTCGTTAGAAATGCCTATTCCTCTGGCTCTAGTTTCACGTTATTTTCAGCTTTTGGTCAATAGACAGTTTGCTGAGGCTGAACGGGAATTAGAACGAATCAAGCAGAAGATGCATAAGACCGAATGGAATCAAGGCTACTTTAGTGCTTTGTATGGAATGTTGCGTGTGAGAAAAACAAACGATGGCGGATCCTATGCCTTTTTCTCAAAATTAGATTTTAAAGATAAAAAAACATTGCAAACGTATAGGAAAGAGTTTTTAGGACATGTAAAGAATAGGCTTCACGGGGACTTTGACCGTGGCTTCTTTTCTGCTTGGTCTGACTGTATGCGTGTGCTAAGTAGGTTAGATTTCCCTATTAATAACCCTAAAACAGGCAATATGTCAAACGATAACAAATCAAATGATGAAGTTGAGGATACGGGACAGGCTACTATTGAGAAGTTTTTAAAAAGATACTCCTCACGTTANAATACTTTGAGCNATGGTATAGAACAGTATCCAGAAAACTATCCATGAAATGAAGTAAATGCCTATCCCCATAGTATATAGTTTTCCTTTCTTCTCAATTTTACTCATATACTTAAACTTAATAATGNGATAGGAGATTATGTAGAGNATTATTGCTATGGAAATCCCGTTTAAAAGTATCTCAATAGAACCAGAATTTCCTAATGTTCCTGTTGTTATGTTGTAACTTACACATATTAANGCAGCCANTATACCTAANCCCAGCCGTAACCAGTATATTTGCTTCAAGGCCTCCATGGTATATCCTCATTCAAGTTTATGTGTGGATATCTTGTTTAAAGTTGCCTATTTATAGTTTAGTGAGTAATTAGGTTTTTGGGCGTGAATCCACCGTTGTTAAAGAGGGAGTTTACAAGCTTTGACATAGCGGCTGTTGTCCGCGAGTTGAAAAATTCTATTTTAAACTCTAGAGTCAGCAACATTTACCAACTAAACAGCAAAAAATTACTTTTTAAGCTAAGGACAGGTGACGGGAATATTTATAGATTAATTATGGAGGCTGGAAGACGTTTACATTTAACAACTTATGCTATGGAAAAACCTTCAACTCCCCCTAGTTTTTGTATGGCTTTAAGAAAATATTTGCGAAATGCATTTTTGACAGGCATAGAACAGTATGAGTTTGAAAGAATTGTAATTTTTAGGTTCAAAGGGAAGAGAGGCCTTTTTAAGCTTGTTTTAGAGCTTTTCGGTGACGGCAATGTTCTTTTAGTGGAGGAGAAGGGAGAAATTTTGCAAGCTTTAATCTATAAACGTATGCGAGATCGTAACATTTTACGTGGTGAAATTTTCCGTTTTCCTCCATCAAGCGGTAAAAATCCCTTTGAAGTTAGCCTTGAAGGATTTAGAGAAGATTTGAGAGAATTTGGAAATGTAGAGGTGGTGCGAGGTTTAGCACGATTTTTAAGTATCGGCGGTCTGTATGCAGAGGAAATATTGCTAAGAGCTAGTTTAGATAAAACAAAACCATGTAGCACGCTGAGTTTGGAAGAAATAGACAAGCTCTTTGAGCACTTACAAGATCTGTTAAGGCAAGTAAAAGATGGCAAACTAGAACCTTGCACCGTCGTAGACGATAATGGCATTTTTCTAGATGCAATTCCAATTAAGCTTAAACGATATCAAAACTTCAAATTTAAGCCCTATCCTAGATTTAATGAAGCTTTAGACGAGTTTTTTGTTAGAACAGAAGTTCTTGAGAAAACTAGGAGTATTGCCGGTGCTAAAGTTGAAGAGTTAAAACAGGAAGCCAATAGACTCAGACGAATCATCGAAGCACAAAATAAAGCTTTAATAGAAGCTAAAGCAGTAGCAGAACGTTATCGTAAGATCGGCGATGCCATTTATGCCCATGCTGGCGATCTTCAACTGTTACTAAATAGATTTATTGAGGGGAAAAAGAGTGGAAGAGAATGGAAACATGTTGTTTCCGAAGTTTTAAACGAGAAAAAAATGGGTATTAACCCCAGTATATTTTTTGATTTTCTTGATGACCGAAGATTGAAAATCTGTGTTTGCGTGGATGGCTTACGTTTCGGTTTAAATTTACGTAAAAAACTTTTTGACATCGCTGGAAGGTTTTATGAACGAAGCAAGCGAGCCAAACAGAAAATGGAAGGCGCTAAAAATGCTTTAGAAGCGACAAAGCGACAGCTTGAAGAAATCGAGAAAAAAATTAGAGAAAATGAAGCTTTAATACGTGTTAAACCTGAAAAAACTGCTGAAGAAATAGCTAAACGCAAGATTAAACCTAAAAAATGGTTTGAAAAGTTCAGATGGTTTATCTCTTCTGACGGTTTCTTAGTAGTCGCAGGTAAGGACGCGGTTAGCAATGAGGTTTTAATAAAAAAGTATACGGAGCCAAATGACATTGTTTTTCATGCAGACTTAGTAGGCGCACCTTTCGTTGTAGTTAAGACAAAAGGTAAAAAGCCAAGCAAACAATGTCTTCAGGAAGCTGGAGANTTTGCAGCTGCTTTTTCTCGTGGCTGGCGAGANGGTTTCGCNAGCGTAGATGTGTACTGGGTTAAACCAGAACAACTAAGTAAAGGCGGTATTTCCGGCGAATACGTTCCCAAAGGAGCTTTCTTGGTTAGGGGTAGACGTAATTGGATGCGTGGCACTCCTCTTAAAATAGCTATAGGCGTAAAAGAAACAAATGGTAAAATAGAATTTGTTAATGGGCCAGTGGGTGCTGTCGAGAGTAAAACACGAGCTTGTATTATTCTTGTGCCTGGGCAACAAAGGGGAAAACGATTGTTTAAACATGTTTTAAAAGTTTTAGCAGCAAAAATGTCCAAAGAAGTTCGAGAAAAAATCGAGAAAATGTCTTTAGAAAAAATAAGAGAATACATTCCATACGGCAAAGGCAGAATACTTGAAAAATAGATAATTCATTTTTGCAAAAGCTTATGCTTATATCNNTGANTTTACATAAACTAATCCAATTGNAATTAGGAGTGATCGTTCATGTGTCAGTCTAAGAAGAAAGAATCGTACGAGTGTTGCGGTCAAACTTTCGACTCTAAAGAAGCTTTAGAAGAACATAAAAGTAAAATGCATAAGAAATCATGCTGCAGATAGTCTCGGCAGCAATAACTAAAAAATTCTCCCATTTTATTTTTCACAGTTCTTTGAGGAACGTATTTGGTTCATACTAATTTCTAAAAGTTAAGAAATTTAATAAAAGAAAAGAAATGAAGGCTTCAGCTTTTCGTAGCTTTCACACCTTTCTCCTCCAGTCGACTTTTGCGTTATTTTCTTAGGAGGTGATCCGGCCGCAGGTTCCCCTACGGCCACCTTGTTACGACTTTTCCCCCCTCACGAAACCTAGGTTCGACGCAGCCACAAAGGACCACGCCTCACCCAGGAGTCGCTCGGGTGGAACGACGGGCGGTGTGTGCAAGGAGCAGGGACGTATTCACCGCGCGATAGTGACGCGCGATTACTAGGGATTCCATGTTCACGAGGGTGAGTTTCAACCCTCGATCCCAACTACGGCAGGCTTTAGGGATTACCTTCCCCTTTCGGGGTTGGAACCCATTGTACCTGCCATTGCAGCTCGCGTGTGGCCCGGGGGATTCGGGGCATACTGACCTGCCGTGGCCCGCTCCTTCCTCCGCCTTATCGGCGGCGGTCTCCCCAGTGTGCCCAGCTCAAGGCTGGTAGCAACAGGGGATGCGGGTCTCGATCGTTGCCTGACTTAACAGGACACCTCACGGCACGAACTGGCGACGGCCATGCACCTCCTCTCAGCTTGTCTGGCAAGACCTTCAATCTGGCCTTCATCCTGCTGTCGCCCCCGGTAAGGTTTCCGGCGTTGACTCCAATTAAACCGCAAGCATTCACCCCTTGTGGTGCTCCCCCGCCAATTCCTTTAAGTTTCAGCCT
>Ga0180921_130_pt1 | contig 59877 bp, 60 predicted proteins | sample Deesub1362A_J573_FD_124161 | JGI IMG/M metagenome (GOLD analysis project Ga0180921, IMG submission 124161) | Candidatus Bathyarchaeota archaeon JdFR-08
CCTCTCCTAATAGTGTCTTCAAATTTTTCTTCTTCAACTTTCAGCATTTCCATAATTTCATTTCGCATCTCTGCAAGATGTGGGTAATCCTTAGACCAGAAATTAATTTGCAATTCCATGATATCGTAGAGCTTGTCGAGGATGTTTAGCATTCTTAGTAGNCGGTAAATTCTGCGAAAAATTAGTCTAGCTAAATATCCTTCTTGAATATTTGAGGGAACTACNCCTTCAGAGAGTAGAAAGCTTAAACATTTGGTGTGGTCAGCTACTGTGAAAACATTTTCAATAGGCAAAAGAAAACTGTCTAGTTCATCTACATCCATATCAACTAGTTTAGCTATTTTTCTTCTTACATTAAGTCTGTTAACAATTTTATCTAAGCTTACCAAACCAGAGTTTTCTGCTATTCTCGCCAAAAGCTTGTTATCTATCTTTGTTATTCCAGCCATTTCGAAAATTTTATCTAGCAACCTTCCATAAACGGCTTGGAAAGCACTTGGCACTCCCTGAGAAAGCCATGTGTAACGGTCTATGCCATAACCTGTATCCACTGTTCTTATAGGTAGTTGGACAAATTTGTCATCTATTACTTTGAACTGCATAAACACTAGAGTGGCGACCTCTAAACCACGGACTATGCACTCTACATCTGGACCTGCGTTTCCACCGCCAATCCAAACGTCTTCTTTATAAATAACCTCTTCAGACTTCACACCCAGTTCTTTCGTTATGAACTCGTGGTGATATCTTACAGTTTGATCTTTCCAGTAAATCTCCTTGTCAGGATAGTTAAAAGCATGATGTCCACCCATTTCAAAAATTGTTAGATGTCTGCCAAATGTGGGTCCAGTATTTGCTATGTCCACCATCCTTATACAAGGCTGAACAATTACAAGAGGGTTAGCTGGTGGTGGAGCGATTCCTTCTGTCACATAAGGCTGGAAGTCTATAATGCTGGCATGAGTTAGGTAAATATCGTCTCTCCATCTTGCAACCACAGGATATGGTTTTACGCGTGTATGTCCATGCTTTTCGAAAAAGGATAGGAAACTNTCTCTCATTTCTTGGAAAGTGTAGGGTTTCTTTGTAGGTGGATTATTTATNAAAGTGTAAAAAGCACATCCGTCTGCTGTGGCTTCTCCACAAGTTTCTTGGTCTGGATTTTGCGTCCAAAAAAATTCTCCACATTTTGGGCAACGCTTTCTGATATAGCCTACTTCTTTAAAGAATGGGAGACTATATTCTTCCACTGGAAATTTTTTCTTCACATTTAAACGCTCCAAGGCACGCTGGCTCAAATGCTTAAAGGATTAGAGAACCACATAAATTTAAACTGTATTGCTATCCAAGTTTAAAGCCAAGCAGAAATCCTGCTATGAAGCTCCCCGCAAATGGTAGCACAGAAATTAAACCTACGATCCATGAGGCGGCTTGTCCCAAGAAAACTAGAAAGTTAGACAATGCCTCCCACAGTTTGCCGTAGTTTATGCTTATCACTCCACTTATCCCTAAATAAAGAAGCGCCAGTATAGCTAAACCCGTTAAAACAATTATCAACTTACTGATTTTTTTGACAGCATACCCTACTATAAAACCACCTATGCCGCCTATACCAATCTGATAAGCGAGAGGTGAAATCAACTCGTTCATAGACTCCCTTTTATAACCTTAACATAGCCATTTAAATGCCTATTGCTCATAAGATAAACATTCAAAAAGATGGAGGTGTGAAACCACGGATATAATAGACATATACCTACTAAATCTTGTGTTAACCCTGGGAATGTTTGCGGTTCTAGTCTTTAGAGCGTGGATCGAATTAAAAAACTATCGCATGATGTGGAAAGAGTTGGAATGGAGACAAACTTATCAAGCTGTGGGACGAATACTAAAAGCTGAAAAAGATCTTTTTTCAAGAATGGAAGGGGGTAACGAACTTTATCGACTGCTTTGCGAGATCTTCAAGGTTCACGAAGACTAAAATTATGGAAAATGCCACTCGTTCACAAGTTTTACGATTGACCTGCGATGCTTTTCCAAACCATAACGCCTTAATGGTTTAGTTAAATGTCTCTGAGACCTAGGTGATGTAATATATAAACTTCGTTTCAAGGTTCTTTTTAGTTTAATTTCAACTTTTTGAATATTTCGATCTTTCAAACCGCATTTTTCACATCGAAATCCCTTTTCTTTACCCATTGATTTCATTCTTTTACCACACTTTGGGCATGGGGGATTTCTGTACATGATTTTAGGTGCAAATTTTAGGACTCTAATTTTTTCTAGATTTATAGTTAATGGATGAGCTGATGAAGGAGCTCGGACGCCACCATAAACCTCTATATAATCTCCAATAATCAGTTTTCTTGCAGCATGGCGCAGAATTCCTGTAGGCTCATATGCTGCACAGTCCACTTTTCCTTCTTCATCTTTTAAGGAGAATATTATGTGTCTTCTTGGAATTGTTTTAGGCTCAGAAGCTACAAATCCTCGAACAATAACTGGATGGTACGGTTTAACTTCCCTAAGATTTCTGACTTGCTTAAGATGCGCGTCTGTTCCTTGATTTGTTCGAAAAATAACCCATCTCTCAATAGGTTCAAAAGTTTTAACCATTCTAAAGGCTTTCTTCAAAATTTCAGCGTTTTCACCTCTAATACCAAAAAGAATGGGATCAGGTCCCCTTGGTGTGATTATAATCCTTCCTTTTTTCCAGTCTACATTGTTAAACGTATAAGGAGCTGTTGCTTTATCCATCTCAAAAATTGAGTTTTCATCTACCTGTCTTCTTAATCCATAATTTTCCGGAAGGCGATATGCAATAAGCTCGTAAGTATGATCTCCTTCAAGAGTCTCACCTACCGCCGCCAAACCACCAATTATTCCTCTACCATTTTTGAAACCTAATGCTTCAGCTTCAAACTTTTTTAAAAGCTTTAACGCGTCTTTCAAACTTACAATTCCCNTTATGGTATTTCTTGCGAAAGCCTTAACCTCTTTTGGAATGCTATTACTTTTNAAAAAAACTATTCCTGGATTTGTACCTCTTGCTTTCAGGTCCGCTTTTTCCTCCACACAGGCTATCACATTTTCTTTTATTATCTCCTCTTTTTTCTCNGGATANTTTATTCTNAGACATAAGGCTCCGTTTCCTCTGGTCTTCCAGGGTANATTGGGATTTAACCTGACAAGGCATGGATAGTCTATGAATTTTACTTCATTTCTTAACAGTTTTTCAACTAAAAGAGCTGCAATGTAGGTTGTGCATCCTTTTCTTGTTGAATCTGTATCGTCAAACCCAATGTGCATTGTTTTCATTTACTAGCAACCTGTTCTGGTTAAGTTTAAACTATAGAAGAAAACAAGTAAAAGGGTTGATGCTGAATAAAAAAGAGAAGGGGTTTGCTACTTTGATTGTTCTTCTACAACTATCATTGTTAATGTTGACCTAACTTTATCAAGTCTTCTAATTTTCCAGGTTACAATTTCTTTAAGTTTATCCATTGTTGGCGCTCTCACTCTGGCAATTATATCATAGACTCCATAAACAGCAAATGCTTCGTCAACACCCTCAACTTTTTTCAATTCTTTTAGCACATCTGCTTCTGAACCTATTTCCGTGTTTATTAATACAAACGCTGTTGGCATTTAATTTTCCTCACTTTATGTTTCAATCTTATACATTAAAATATTTTGCTACATAAAAAAGCAAAGAGCATTGCCTTTGGTGGGAATAGGCTTATCTTGCTTCGTCTACCATAAAATATTAGGTTCAAAGAAATGCTGAAGAGAGGTGAAACAAAGGTTTTTGTTACTAGCCGCCAGATGCAGGCTTTAGAGTTGAACGCTGAATATTTTGGTGTTTCTAGGCTTCAGTTGATGGAGAATGCTGGAGCGGGAATTGCTGCAGAAATTGTTTCAAGATTTAGACCAAAAAATTCTGTTACAGTTTTTTGTGGTCTAGGTGGAAATGGAGGCGATGGTTTCGTAGCGGCTCGCCATTTGTCCTCCATGGGCTTCAAGGTTAGGGTTATTCTTGCTGGAAAAGCTAAAGAAATAGGTGATAAAGCTGCTTTAGAAAACTGGAATGCGCTACAATTTTTAAGAAAAACTGTCATTATTCGCGAAATTTACGACAGCTCTCTTATTCCTGAAATAGAGGCAGAAATTGTGGTTGACGCCTTATTGGGAATAGGTACCAAGGGCAAGTTAAGACCACCAATTCTGCAGCTAGTGCAAAAAATCAATACCATAAATGCCTTTAAAATAGCAGTTGACGTGCCCACAGGCATAAATTCAGATACTGGCGAAGTTTTGGGCGAAGCAGTCAAAGCCGATCTTACAATAACTTTTCATAGACCCAAAAAAGGTTTAGAAAGCGCTAGAAAATATGTCGGTGAATTGGTCGTAAAAAGCATAGGGTTACCCAAAGAATTAGAAAACTATGCTGGCCCTGGAGACGTAAAGCTTGCTACTAAACCACGTTCGCCTACAGCTCATAAAGGAGATTTCGGGCGCTTACTTGTTATTGGTGGAAGTGAAATCTTTTCTGGAGCCCCTGCATTGGTAGCATTGGCTGCCTTGCGAACTGGGGCAGATCTGGCTTATGTTGCTACTCCCAAAAAAGCTGCCTTTGCCATATCTTCTATGTCGCCTAACTTGATCGCCATAAAACTTGAAGGAAAACACCTAAACGTCGGCAACCTAGCAATTTTAGAAACGTATATAGAAAAAGTGGATGCAGTTGTTCTTGGACCAGGACTTGGTTTACATGCAGATACAAAAAAAGGTGTAGAAGCCTTGATTGAAGCTGTTGAAGATTATGGTAAACCTCTGCTTTTAGATGCTGATGGATTAAAGGCTTTTGCGGAGTTCAAAAGGAGACTTAAGGTACCTTTGGTTTTGACACCGCACGCTGGAGAATATGCCATATTAAGTGGTACGAGTATTCCCGAGAAGTTGGACGAAAAAATCAAGGAAGTGCAGAGAACAGCGGCTGAGCTAGGTGCGGTGATTCTTTTGAAAGGACCCATAGACATAATCTGTGATGGAAGACAGCATAAATTGAATTTTACTGGAAATGCTGGCATGACCGTGGGTGGGACAGGAGATGTGCTATCTGGAATTGTAGGCACTTTTCTAGCTCAGAAAACAAATTCTTTTGAAGCTGCTGTTGCAGGTGCCTTTGTTAATGGTGCTGTGGGAGACATGGTTTTTGAAGAGAAAGGTTATCACATGGTTGCAACAGACCTTATTGATATGATCCCACATATTCTAAATGATCCTATGGGTCACTTAAAGGTGAAAAAAAGGATTGCACAAACTGGTTAAAATCGTTGTTTATCATGCTAGGCAATGCGATCCTAAAAAATGTACAGCTTTGAAGCTAAAACGTCATGGTTTAGTTCGCTTGGTACGGCAACTAAAGCTTTTGCCAAAAAGAGCTATTGTGCTTAATCCTTTTTCTGAAATTGCCTTTTCTGCAGCTGATAAGCTACGTGTAGAAAGATTTGGATTAGTTGCTTTAGATTGTAGTTGGGAGCATGCCGAAAAAGTTATGATGAAACATGTTAGGGGAACCTCTAGATGTCTACCCGTTTTGCTAGCTGGGAACCCTGTGAATTTTGGCAAATTAACAAAGCTTACAACCGCGGAAGCTCTAGCCGCAGCCCTTTACATTATTGGTTTAAAAAAGGAAGCGTATAAACTGCTTTCCATTTTCAAATGGGGACATACTTTTTTTGAAATAAATCATGAAAGACTGGAAATTTATGGAAAAGCAAGGAATAGCACAGAAATGGTGAAACTGCAGCAAGCTTTCATGGAAAACTTTGAAATAAGCTAGATAATGTGCAAAGCATGGAGCCTATCACCGACTTCTATTTTTTCCTGGTTTCAGTAATATTCATATCTTTATCAGGTGTTATGATGCCTGGACCCCTTTTCGCTGTGACAGTGGAAAAAGGTTACAAAAATAAAGCTGCTGGGGCTTTAATAACCCTTGGTCATGGAGCAATAGAATTCCCTCTTATTTTTCTTCTATACCTTGGTCTTTCAAACTTTTTTACTTCTGCTTCAATTCAAAAAGTAATAAGCCTTGTAGGCGGCGCCATTCTAATTTACATGGGAGTTCATGCGTTCATAACCCGGAAAAAGAAAGTGCACATAGAATATGAAGAGTCTAAACACACTTCTTCCTTTATCGCTGGGATTCTCGCGACCGGTGCAAACCCCTACTTCTTTCTGTGGTGGGCAACCATAGGCACTATGTTAATTATGAATGCTTATCTTTTTGGTTTTATAGGATTTTTGATATTCATAGTAATCCATTGGTCATGCGACTTTCTTTGGAACACTTTTGTCACTTTTACAATTTTTAAGTTGCACCGTTTCTGGGGCGAGAAAATGTACAATTTAATATTCCTTTTCTGTTTCGTGCTGTTAGTAGGCTTTGGCATATGGTTTATTGTTTCTGCATTTTTATAGAGTTCACAGACTGCTAACTTTCTTCATTGTATACCGCTCATAAATCAATTCAACTTTTTGATCCTTAACAATGAATTCTACAGGAAGTTTTCCCCCACTTTGGATCGTGTAAAACTTTTTCACTTCGCCTTCAACCTGTTCTGGAATCAAGGGTATTATCATATCCACATACTTGTCCTTGATTTCCAGCTGAAGTATACCATTCTTAGTTGTAACTGTTGCACTCATCGTTCCTTTATAAGTCTCGTAAACCCCGCTTAACAACTCGTAGGTCTTTTCCATTCTAATGAAGGGAAGCTTCTCAGGATTTTTGCCTAGTAAAAGAGCTAGTCCATATAGACCTATTTGGGACATGGGATATCCGCTTCCGTTAGCTAGGAGAGCTATGCCAACTCTTTTTTCTGGGATGTAACCCATATAAGCCGTGTAGACAAGCACTGAGCCACCGTGACCCACAAGTTTGTGACCTAAAAAGTTTGGAATTATGCTTAACCCATAACCATATGCGTCATCACCGAAAACTTGAAGGGGAAGTTTAATCCTTGGTTTTTCCATTTCTTCTATAAGCTCCGGTGAAAGCAAAGTATTTTCGTCATGTTTTCCACGGTTCAAATACATAATGATATAGTTGGCTAGATCAATGACATTACTTATCAGACCTCCATCAGCTTGCACTCCATAAGGGTGAACAGACTTTTTGCATTCCCCATCTCTGGTGATTATGTAGGGTGTAGCCACATTCCCATCTGTTTCTACATCCTCTTTGCGGAAAAAGCTTCTTTTCATGTTTAGAGGTTCAAGAATATTCTTCTTCACATATTCGTCATATTTAATGCCTGAAACTTTTTCGATAATATGTCCCAGAATCACATATCCCTCGTTTAAATAGAACCATCTTTGGCCAGGTTTTGCTAAAGCCCACTGGTTCGCGTCCCGCATAAAAGTGTAAAGGTCTTCCGGACTTGCTACGGGAATCCATTTTCCTCCAGCCCCAGTAATATAGCGGATGAATGCTTCGGCATAGGCTAATGCAGGTATGCCTGAACAGTGACACATTAAATGCCATATTTTAACAGTTTTTTCTTCAGAGCTAAGCTCTAAAGGAACATACTTATTGATGGGATCGTCTAAATCCAGTTTTCCCTGTTCTTTCAACTGCATTATAGATAGTGCCGTGAAGGATTTTGTAACAGAGCCTACACCGTAAAGTGTTTCTGGAGTGGCTCTAAGGCCATATTCTAAGTCTCTGAAACAGAAGCCGTGAGTATAGGATATCCTATTGTCTCTAACAATTGCGATACTAAGTCCAGGAAGGTGAGTTTTAGAAATTTTTTCGAAAATGAAATCTTCTAATTCAGCTAAGTCAATTTTCAAGTCAACCACTAACCTTATTTTAAAAGGTTAGTTTAGTTGATAAATTTTAGAATATAAAGTCAAAGTTTAAAAGAAAAACAAGCTACAGATTAGATGCGGAGGGACCTATTGCGAAATGGCTTTAAACGAGTATACAATAGGGAAAGCGAAAGTTTTGTTGGTACAAGGTGACATAACGGAAATGGATACTGAGGCCATAGTTAATGCTGCTAATCCATCTCTAATGGGCGGTGGTGGAGTCGACGGCGCCATCCACAGAAAGGGAGGGCCAAAGATCCTCGAAGAATGCAAGCGTATAAGGGCTACAGAGTGGCCTAATGGTCTTCCCACAGGAAAAGCTGTGATAACTACTGGCGGAAACTTGAAAGCCAGATATGTTATCCATACTGTTGGCCCGGTTTGGCATGGCGGAAATAGGGGTGAACCAGAACTTTTGACAGATGCTTACCGTAATTCATTGCGATTGGCAGTTTCTAAAGGGATAAAAACCATCGCGTTTCCGTCTATAAGTACGGGAGCTTATGGCTTTCCAATCGAACAGGCGTGTAAAATAGCATTGAAAACCGTCAGAGAGTTTTTAGAAAAAGAAGACAAGATTGATAAAGTGGTGTATGTTTTATTTAGCAAGCATGATTTGGAAATCTATGCAAAGGCAGCTAAAGAAATTATGAGATAGAAACTTAACCATGTGAAAAAGATGAAATTGGCAATTTCAAATGGCTGTTCTGTTGCTTTGTTATTTTTATTGGATTTTTCGCATTTACTCTTCAACCAGCTAAAGCTCAGCCTAGGACAATTTTAGTTCCTGATGAAATATTCAACAATACAAGAAGCAATAAACGCTTCTGTTGACGGGAACACAATCCTAGTTAAGCCAGGCGTATACCATGAAAATTTATACATAGACAAGTCCATAAAGTTAATCACAGATAATTATAGTGCTATGATAATAGGTGAAAGTAAAGAAGTTGGTTCAACAATAAGAATTGTAGCTAGGAAAGCCTCAATTATTGGATTTACAATTGTAGGAGGATCAACTGGAGTTTTTCTTCATGGCAAAAAATTATCCTGTTGAAACACTTGTCAAGGATAATATTATACTAAATTGCTCTAAATATGGTATCTTTATATACTGGTCAAATGGAAGTCTAGTAGCTGGTAATATTATTTTTATTAGGGGGCGACGATCCTCTGAAGTGATGGGAAATTTTCTTATAAATAATACATACGGTATCTTTATCGATTGGTCTTCTAACAAAATTTACAGCAATAATTTTGTAAACAACTCTAACAACGCATATGTTAATGGAAATATAGAAAGTATATGGGATGGTGATTATCCTCTAGGCGGTAACTACTGGGGACGGTTAAGTGGAACTGACTTCTATAAGGGGCCATATCAAAATGAACTGGTAGCGATGGTTTTTATGATACGTCTTACATTGCTAATGAAACAATTTTTGATAGGTATCCTTTGAGGGGACTATTTTACTATTTTAATACTTCAGCAGGTTGCGCTCTATGTAATCATTTATTGCTACGCCTAAACCGACTGAAGCAATGCCATCAGTAGCTGAATTTTGAACATGCCTAAGCTGATCATAAATGTCTAATCTTTCATACAACGATGGGCGTTCAATCTGCTATTCAAATACTTGTGGAAGGGTTTGTAATAGTAGGATGGAGGGAGAAAATGCATATGATAAACTTTCGTCTCATCGTTTCTCACCTGTTAGGGTTATTGTTAGTTTGTATGCCCCGATGTCGCCTGCTCGAACCTTAACTATTTGGATGTGCCAGTGGCCTGTCATGTTAGCTGTATAGCTAAGCTCTTCTGGCGTATAATCGATCTCCTCTTCCGTTGCGTTCGCTACTAGCTTTCCGTTTGGATCGTATAGGTGGAGTTCAAAGTCTTGGTGCGGGGATGTCAGTTTAAGATTTAAGGTTTCGATTTCGATCCGTATTTTTCGTCCATTTTTAATCCATATTTTGTACCAGTCTTCTGGATCTGATTCCACATCTGAAAATCCTATGTATTCGCCTTCGGTTATTTCCTTTGCTGTTTCAGGCCTGTCTCCAGCCTCGGCTGAAACAATGATTTGTGCTGGCAATATTATTTTTAGGTGGTGAGTGCCATTATGGTATATGATTTCGGCCTTTACGGTTAGGGTGTGGGTTTGATTTTGTTGGCTTCTGTAGAGAGGCCAGTGAACGGGTATCCATGCAGATATGGTCTCGGACTTGTTTAAGCCTGAAAAGTTCATGTAGCCTTTGACTCCGGCGTCTTTAATCTGGTATTTAAGGCTGTCTAGGGATAAATTATGTCCCTCATAAAGAATATCAGTGAAGAACACGGTTGACCAATTGTAGTTTTCCTCGAATGTGATGTGGATGCTCTCTGTAAAACCTTTTGGAACATTCACCGAAACATTTACAATAAAATATATGCAGGGGGCGTCACCATATTCCGTATCATCATTACTGTAACGGTCTATGTAGAGGCTTAGAGTTGCGAGGATGTCTCCATTGCCAGTGTAGGAATTTGTTATTGTTTCACCTATGCCTGTGAGCCAGGTTGGTCTTTCAAATTCATATTTAACCGTTTTGTATATAATAGTTGTTGCTGGAGTGTTTACAGGATTCTGTGTTCCTACAAACCTAAAAGTTATTATTAGGCCCTACTGGAATTATTACAAATAAAATGACTACTGCAATCCGCTTCTTCCTCAATAAAGAATTTAAAATAGCATTCAACTTCCATACATCACAATAATTAGAATAATATCTGAAACTTTTAAAATTTTTAGAATTTTATAATTCAATGATTAATACATTTTATAGGAGGAGGGACATAAACCGTCCTCTTAAAACCATTGATTCATATGAAACTAAGAGTTCCAAGATTTTTCTGAAACTTTTTTATGCCAGAGTCTTCAAATATTCAGCATAGAAGCTATTCTTCTCCTTCAACCTTTATTCCTGTATAAGCTCAGCAGCAGAATCCATTATCTATGTTTCAGGTGCAATAACTCTCCGGTTTTGAACCAGCTTGCAAGTGCCCCAGAATTAGCTGTTCAATTATTAGCCCACTAAACATTAAGTGTATTTTCGGGTACTACTTCAGATCTAATTAGCTACACTTCAATTATTCTTCGTTGTCCTTCTCCAACTTCAACCTTTCATCCATTTTTATGAGATAATTTTATCTCCCTTAATTAATCAAATTGAAAGTGTAAAACCTTCCTAAATAGCATCAATCCAAAAGCCTGAAGGCTAAATCCAAACCTCGAAAACGAGCATTTAAGGCTTAAATTATAAAAGAAGCTCAATTCATATAGAAACACTTGGATTATTGAGGCTTTATGGAATGTTTGTTGAATAGCTTAGGAAATCTAAGTGTAGAACTCCTTCAATTTCAAGTTTAAACCTTGATCTAAAAGTCTTTCCATAAACAAAACGCTAAACATGAGATTTTTGATGATTCATAAGACGGTGTAATGCAGGCTACTCCTTCACTTACATGTAAGAACTTCTAGGGGATATTAACTGTTAAAAGTTTAGGATAGAAGCTTGAACTATCTCTTTAAATTGTCGGACAAAATGATAGTTACCATGCAAACTATTATTCTTCGTAAGAGAAATAGAAGAGTGGCGCGTGTTATTTACAGGGCTGGCGTGTTGGCTGTAACCCGCCTTCTGTTTAATGTGGCATTCGACTAATCGGGCTACCCACGCCTCTGGGTAGACTCCTCACAGGCGTCTATTTGCCCTTTCCACTTGCAGGACGGCCGTTTCACCGTTTCCACCCAGCATTCTCAACAACTTAGCATGTATCATGGGCACATGCTGGATGGACGTTTCGTTTCTGCTCCGTTGCCAAGGCTCTCGCCTTACGCCCTTGCGGGCGTTGCAATTCTACGTGTGGGCGGAGTTTCCTCAAGNCTCGGGTAGGAGGCTCGAAAGCCACACACCAACTCGCCAGCCCTCATGGATATGTGGGTAAGGGTATGAGATAAGAATTTTGGAAGCCTTTTTTATTGTCCGGCCCCTTTATAGTTGAGAGATGAGTATACATGAGTAAAGGTGCGATACTGGTTACTGGGANTCCGTGTGTGGGGAAAACTTCTGTAGCTCGTTCTCTTGCATCTAAGATTGGTGCCTTGTATGTGAATTTGAACGATTTAGCTGTTCGTGAAAATCTTATAGTAGGTAGGGATGAAAAGCGTGGTTCTATGATTGTTGATGAAACTCGCTTAAAAGATAGGCTGGCTGAAATTATAGAAAAATGTGATGAGGAAAGCGTGGTCATTGATGGTCATTATGCTGCAAGTGTTGTTTCTTCAAAGCTTGTGGATTATGTTTTTGTTTTGCGGCGGGATCCTGTTGAGTTGAGAAGGCTTATGGAGAAACGTGGCTTTTCTAATCAAAAATTGTGGGAAAACCTTGCCTCCGAAATTTTGGATGTCTGTTTGGTTGAAGCGTTAAAGTTCCATGGCGAAGAAAAGATTTGTGAGTTGAATATTACTAGTAGAAGAGTTGAGGAGATTGTTGAGGAAATTACGGATATTCTGGAAGGGAATAAAAAGTGTGGCGTAGGGATTGTGGATTGGTTGAGAAAGCTTGAAAAAGAGAACCTTCTAGATGAGTATATGAAGTTTTAGTCTTGGAGTTGTTATCTTAAACCCATACGGATTTTGCGTTTTGTTAAAAGCATGATTTTTCTTCTGTTGGCATAGGCTTTTGCATGATCACTGAATTTTTCGCCTATAAGTATGGGGTTAGATAAGCCTACATCTTCGGAAGCCTTGTCAAGATTTATTATGATATTAACGCCAATGGTCCTGTTCCAGTCTTTCACCCAAACTCCCTGCGTCATGCGTCCTTTTTGAACTATTAAGTCAAATTTCCGGATAATCCCGCTAAACCCTTCCAGAACTGCATTTTCCTGCCTTACTTTGTAACCAATTTTCTTGAAATATTTCTTAGTCAACTCTATCAAATATGCCTTTGTTTTCGACGCTGTTTTTCTGCTGGCACTCATTATTTTTCCTCTGGTGCTAAATGTTATTTACTTGAAGTGTGGAAAAGATTTTCGGAACGGGTGGAGTTATGGCATCCTTCTTAATAGTTACATGTAACCGATGTGGCAGATTTCTTTTAGCCAAAACTGGACAAAAAACAAGAACATGTCCCTATTGTGGTTCTAAGGTGATATTAGATAAGGCGAAAAAAATAGCTTCCGCCGTAAATGCCTATGAAGCTTCAGANCTCCTTCGACGGTTNAAAAGAAATTCTTTTCAAAAGTGAAATTTTTAAGCGTGCAACATGGTTCTGAGGTAAGCCATAAGCCCAATTCCCAACATTATTGCTACAAGCTGAACCACCGAATCACGGACACGAAATCTCTTATGAAGTTCCGGAATTAAATCTGCAGCTGCAATATAGATAAATCCTCCTGCGGCAAAAGGAACAAGCAAATTCTCTATGGTTTGTAAATATGCTAGAAAATAGGTTGCTAATGCGCCTAAGATGGCTGTTACCGCTGAGACAAAATTGTAAGCTAAGGCTTTCCTTTTGCTAAATCCTCCATATATTAAAACTCCGAAGTCGCCTATTTCTTGGGGGATTTCATGGAAACCCACAGCCAAGGTTGTAGCAAATCCCAAGTCAANGGAAATTAAGTATGTGGCTGCTATTATCATGCCATCAATGAAATTATGTAANCCATCTCCGAAAAGATTGAGGTATACGAACATGTGAACTGGGCATTCTCCTTCGTGGCAATGTCGCCAATATAGAAATTTTTCCATGGCGAAAAAGACAACAACGCCCAAAATGGCATAGTGGAAGGGTGTTATTGTATGATCCATTTCCACAGCTTCTGGAAGCAGATGGATTAGGGCTCCTCCTAAAAGGGTTCCTGACGCGAAGCTCACCATAGCCATCAATAAGCGTTTCAAAATTTTTTCATTTAAACCTACAAAGAGTACTCCAATGAAAGCTATTAGACTTATGGACATTACCGAAGCTAAAATTACAACTAAGTCGTTCATTAGCTTCTTGTGTTCTATTCTTTTCTTATTAGGCTATCGGTTTACCCCCTTATTTCTTCAGTCATTTGGCACGTTTTGCATACTTTTTCGGTTGTTGGCTCGCCACAGAGTTTGCATTGTGTCAATTCTTCCTTTTTCGCGGTCGTTTCTACTGCTTGACNAATCTTATTAAAAGATTTGAAAATTGTAAATTTTATCCCTGGATGTTTTTCTTCCATTCTGTTTAGCATTANGCGAATGTCGTTTCTTAGGGCTTCTGGAGCATAGGGACATGGTATAGTCTGGAACTTTATTTTTTTNATATANGCATATAGGGCTGTTTCCTTTTCTGGAATTTCGCAGAAGGGCTTTACTCTTGGGACAAGTTTTGGATGAGCTTCGTCTGTAGTTGGTTTTTCTCTTGCTATGCGTAGCACGTCTCCATGGAAAATGTTTAACAGATTTGTTTGGATTTCATCATCTAGGGTGTGAGCCGTAGCAAGCTTATCTGCTCCAACCTGTCTTGCAAGAAGGTTTAAGGCTTTTCTTCGCATTACTCCACAGTAGGCGCACGGGGTTAACTCTTTTTTCTCTTTTTGTTTTATGTGTTTAACAATTTCATCAAGTGTAAAGCCATAAAGTTTCTTGAAAGAAATAATATGGTGGTCTATATCTAGCTCTTTACAGTTTTCCCTTGCAATTTTTAGGGCTTCATCCCTATAGCCTTTAATTCCTTCATCCACCGTAACCGCGATTAGTGATGCTTTTGGATAGTTTTTTTCTATTCTGGCTAAGATGTGAAGTAGGCTAAGACTATCTTTTCCCCCTGAAACTGCAATAGCTATCTTGTCATTAAACTTTAACATTTTATATTTGGCTATTGTTGCTCTAACCTTTGTTTCGATAGATTCAGAAAAGCACTTTCTGCAAAGTTTCTCTCCAGAATATGGCCTTAGGTAAAAGGCTTCTCTACGTTTGCACAAAGTGCATATAACAGCCGTTTTATCCATTGCCTACTTCACAACCTTCACTTTTCGGGTTATTAAAATAAAACCCTACTCCAATAGTCTTCTTAAGAAGGTTAGATATATGGCTTCAAAGCCTGAGAAACATTTGGAGTTTCTAGAAATAGTTTATACCGAGGAACGATGGAATCTGCTTAAAAGTTTTAGGCAGAAAGCACTAGAGATAATGAGGGCTTTAGAAGCCTTTCATTTAAAATCTATTGTTCATGGTAGCATTGCAAGAGGGGATGTAAACAAAAACAGTGACATAGATGTTTTCATACCCACTCCTTCCTCATCCTTTATTGTGGAAACAGCTCTTGAAAGGGCTGGAATTCCTATAAATAAGCGAATTGTAGTACAGGCTACGCCTGCTTATGCTATGAAAGCCTACGTGGAAATAAATGAAAATGCAAGTGTGTCTTTTCCTTTGATGAAAATGCGTAGAATCGAAAGGGAATTTTACAAGTTTGGCGGTGAATCATCGTTAGAAGATTTAAAAATTGATCGTCGGGTATGTGGTGTGGATAAGCGTCTGATGTTAATTGAGCCTATTGAAAAGGGACACATAGAAAGTACAATTGTAGGCAGAGAAGAATCCACTGCAAAGCTCCTTGGGATATCTGTAGAAACTGTTTTGGATCGTGTTCACGCCCTTTTAAGAAGAGATGAGATTGGTAGAACTGGTGTTTTCATTAAAAGAGAGCTTTCTGAAGGTGAAACCTTTGAGATGGCTTTGAAAAAGCTTGCTGATCAGAATCCAGCTGTGCGTAGAAGGTTGAAAACTGTTTAGTTTTAGCCTATTGTATTGGGAAACGCAGTAGAGCAGCTATGCCTCCTAAAGCGGTGAGCTTGGCTCCTGCTTCGTGCTCTGTGCTTATGACTGTTATTTCTCCGCCTTTCTCTTCAACATTCTTCATTAGTTTTTCAAGTAATCTTCTTTTTTCGTTTGAAGTTTCTCGAAGGGTGGTGTCTGCTAGAACAAGTTTTTCCACAGCGCCTAATTGAACTGCTTTTTTTACTTCTTTTAGGCCATAAGTGACTGTTTTCTCGCTTTTTCCAAGTCTTTTCAATATTTTTTCTACAAGTTCTGTTTCTTCTGCGAGTCGTTGTTGCTTCATGGCTTTTAGCAAGATTCCTGAACGTAATGCCTCATAAATCCCAGCTACACCCCCATTATTGACGCTTTTTACATCCACGACAGCAGTAGCTATTTCTGCTGCTTCATTTTGCAAAAATTTTACAAAATGATTTTTTACGAAGCCTACACCAATTATAGCTATAGGNCTGCGTTTTTCACTCCAAACTTGCCTTANGCTATTCAATGCCCGNTTAAAAAATTCTTTTGTGGCCGTTTCTCTTTTTTCTGCTTCAAGTTTTCCGGGCAACTTTATGTTTTCTTCTGCTTTCACTTCTACGCCATATTGAGCAGTGGTTGCTATAGCGTAGCCTTCATCGTCTATAGAAACGATTATTATGGGTTTTTCTGATGTTTTGCTTGCTCTTTTAAGCCTTTCAATTTGGTGTTTAGCCCACTCTTTTTTCACTATTGTTATTGGTGTATTCAATGCAATGTTAATGGTGTGGTGGGCGCCTGTGGGGACTAGATCCGGTGCTTGACAAATAGTTCCGTGAACCCGTAATCTACCTAAAAGCCTGTCCCATGTAACATTTTCAACTTTTACTCCGAGAAAAACTGAGATACGTTCTCCTTGTTTTGGTCTTGCATATCCTCTTTCGTCCTGTTTTATTAGACGGGTAGTGTACGCGTAAACTTCATCGCTTTTGTAAATTACGTTGTATAAATGCCACAAGTCATCGAAGGTTTCTGGAACAATCTTTACAAAACCTTTCTTAAGGTTTGTTTCTAGGAGTTTCAAACTGTAGCCTCTTTTATATCGTTGACTGCCACATTAAAAAATGTTATAACCGATATTAGTGAGGTTGCCTGTATTTAGCGATTTATATGATATGGATTAAAATTAAGAATTATAGTAAATGTGGTTGTTATGACTACTATATCTGTTACGGAAGACGTCAAAGAGAAGCTGTTAAGGATGGCTTCATGGCTTCAAATTAGGTTCGGAAGGGGGGTTAACCTCAACGAGGCTATCCGTTTTTTAATAAGTCAGAGAAAAAACAACAGTTGTTAGATGAAGCCTGTAAGCAAATACCTTTGTTGTTTGGTTCTTCAGAAATTTTGAAAACATAACATAGATTTAGAAGCTTTTGGCAACAAGCAAAATGAAAGTATCATTATCATTAAACAACACCCCATCCTCATAGTTAGCTCATTCATGAACAAAATTCAAATAACTAAGACTTTGAAGAGGTGGTTACGGTTTTCCGTCATATTTGGATCCAAATAGGTACCCCTCTATATTTTTCTTCTGGGTTTTATTCTGGAATTGCTGCCAGCTTAACCATGTAACGCCTTCTCAACTGAACCAGCCTCCAAAGCCGGATTAACATAGCCCCGGGTGTCAAACAGAACCTCGCCCTTGCCCACACCTAGAAAGGGATGGTCCTCTATGGCTACAAGCTCACAGCGCTCCCTATCCCAGTACGCCTCATCTAAAAGCCTACGCCTCTCTAACCATTTTGCAAAACGAAGCAAATCCTTGACACGCTTACTCCTAGCACGCAAAACAGGACTCTCCGCTGAAACACCCCGCTCCCAAGCCATCGCAGGAGAAAGCCAGCATGAACATAACCTATATTAAAATAAAAAACACACGGTACCATGGAAAGACTCATGCCAAGAAAAGTTGTAAGAGTGTACCTGACACCCCAACAGAAACGTATCCTAGAAAAAATATGTTACAGCCTCGGCATGGACGAAAGCGAAGTCTTACGCATCGCGTTCATGGAATACGCAAAGGAACTAAGCCTCGTAACAGAAAAAGTACATGGAAAAATATGAGAGAAATTATGGTTTTTTCTTTAGCAAAAATGTCGCTATTAGAGTTGTTAGCATAAATACCGATAGAATCATTGTTATCGAGAATTCTGGGACTATGTATACATCAAGATCCACCACAACTTGATGGGTGCTGTGTATGTAATTAAAAGTTAAAAGCCATGAATCATCAAGCGAAACTATTGAGTATTCTATTTGGTTGCCGTCCAGATAAACTCTAATGTTTGTAATGTTAAATATGAGACTCTTTGCTACGGTGATTTTTACATAACCCTTTGTGTCTGAGGGGCCACTAGCAGTAAAGCTCAATTTCCAATCTGTCGTGTTGAAGGCTAATGCTGAAATTGTGCTGTTGGACTCTACAGAGAAAACGTATTGGTTCTGGTAAGGTATAGCGCTCAAGGTTATGGTGCTGCTTGTTCCAGAATGCGTAGTGTTCCCTGCCCACTCTGCCTTGATTGTGAAGTAACCGGTAGCTGTAGGGATCCATTGAACATAGTAGCGTCCAAAATTGTCTGTAATGCCTGAACTAATTGGGAACCATGTGGTAACTCCTGGAAAAGTGTAGTAGATAACGACTGGTTCTTTCTTTAGACTGGTTCCATAAAAATCATAGAGAGTTCCGTTGATGTTCACAGCAAAGCCTACGAATGTGGAAGACGAACTGGTTGAAATTGAAATGAATGTGGGGATAATCACCAGAATGGTTTTGGAATATGTAGAATTCAAACCTCCACTGTCTGTAACTGTTAATGTAACATTGTACGCTCCTGGAAATATATACGTGTGAATTATTGTGGGGCTACTTGTGGACGTTACGTTACCATCTCCAAAATTCCAGCGATATTCTGTTATAGGCATCATATGGGTGCCATTCCAGCCTGGAAGTGAAATAGTAGCATTGAATTCTACTGCCTCGTCTGGACGTGTCATTTCAGGGTGTGCTGTAAACTTTGCTTTAGGACCGTGTCGCTGACCAACTTGTATTTGCTTTTCTTTAACGTTCCATAGACCTTGCGTGTCTGTTACGTTAAGTATAACGGTATAGTTTCCCGGATTGACGTATACATGAGTCACTACTTGTCCAGTTGACGTGTTGTTGTCGCCAAAATCCCAGCTGTATAGAACTATGGGTGTAGTGTGGGTTCCGTTCCAGCTTGGCATTGAGGATGAGGCGTTGAAAGTTACGGATACACCTGTAATTGGCGTGGACGGGAACCATGTGAAATTGGCGACTGGTGGAATTGGTTGAAGAGGTGGCGAGGTAAGTTTTACGAGCAGAAAATCATATGAGCCAGATCCGAAAGAGTTTGTGAATCCAGTTATTACATATCTTCCGCCATGTGTCTGAACGATCGATGTCGCCACATCATGGTTTGTTCCTCCGAACGTTTTGTTCCATTCCTGTTTCCCGGAAGAATCAGTTTTTACCAGCAGGAAGTCACTTTCACCAGCACCGAAAGATTTTGTGTATCCTGCTAACGCATAGCCACCATCTTTAGTCTCAATGACAGACCATGCGAAGTCCTCGTCTATATCGCCATAGGATTTACTCCACTGCTGGGTTCCATTGGCATCAGTCTTAATAAGCCAGAAATCGTAGCTGCCAGCGCCAAAGGAACTTGTAGCTCCGCCTATTATGTATCCTCCATCCGATGTATTGGAGATGGACCAGCCATCATCCCAATTTGAACCTCCAAATGTTTTAGTCCATTGTGGAGTTCCATTTGCATCAGTTTTGACAAGCCAAACATCGCCGCTGCCAGCACCATAAGACACTGTAGTGCCAACAAATATGTAGCCCCCGTCAATGGTCTGAAGAACGTCGTGTGCTCCCTCATCGGCGCCTCCGCCATAAGGTCTGTCCCATTCCACTGTCCCATTCGCATCAGTTTTAACCATCCATCCATCCCAATCTCCTGTTGGATGGTCTGGATGGTGCCTCACGCTCCCAGATATGATGTAACCTCCATCAGTTGTTTGAACTATAGACGATGCACAGCCCCAATCCAGATATCCGCCTGAATTGTCTCGAATATAGGTCAAATTCCATTCCATATTGCCTTCAGTATCAGTCTTGACCAGAAACAAATCAAAGGCATTCCTACTTTCGTTCCAGCTGGCTCCAGCCACTGCATATCCGCCATCGCTTGTTTGAATAATTGAATATGCATCGTCTATGTACGGTTTCCCATAGGTTCTATTCCACAGCACATTACCTGACATGTCAGTCTTTACAAGCCAAAAATCACGGTTGCCAGCTCCAAAAGATGTCGTGCTACCTACTAGTGCGTATCCTCCGTCAGCAGTTTCAATTACCGAGCGCCATCCCCAAGTTCTTTCTTCACCTATACCTCCATAAGTAGCATACCATTCTATGGTTACTGGTTCTGAAAGTGATAATGCAGAAATCGGGAATATTAAGATGCTTAGAAAACCGATCATAATCAGCGAAAATATTCTATTCATTTAAATTATTCTCCAGATTATATTTCGGTAAAATGAATTAATGTTTTTCCGTAGAAGAACGGAAAAGTGAAATCTTGAAATGGCATATGACTGCTGCGATTAAAGTAGTTAAAAGGAATAGTGGTAGGATTATGTTTAAAGGGAGTTCGGGGATAACTTGCACTATGTCGTTAATTATGATGTTGTTTGTTACGTTTGCTTCTTCTTGGACTGTGCTGGCTTGTGCGCTTATGGTATAGTTTCCCAGAGTAGCTCCAGTAGTGTTCCAAGTGAAAGTTAAATTGACTTGGCTTTTGGGTGGCAGGTCTGTGACTTCTTGCTCTTGAATCGGGATTATAAATTCGAGAGTAGTGTGGCTGGCATAGACAGTTACGTTAAATGTTTCGACGAATTTTCCCTGGTTTTCAACAGTCACATTGATGTTGACGATCTGGCCTACATAGACTTCTTTTGGGGACGGTTCTACGCTGATGATAGCTACGTCATGTTTGTAGGATCCGAAGAGAGAGCGCATCCTAAAAATCAGCTCGTCGTTGTATGGTAAAAGTGCCATTGACGTTGTTTCTGCATTTGCCGACCCATTTGGATTGCCGTTGAGATCAGCCAAACTGGTTATTCCGCCTATAACAGGGTTTTGCATGCTCCAAAGTTTATCCTCAATGTGTGTGATGTTGGGATATTCCGCTAATGACAGGTTGAAAACTTTATATGCGTAAAGAATGAGAGCAAGCTTGTAATTGGCATATTTCGCGTCTTCTTTTGTAGCTAAGTCATAGGCACCTTTCCCATCCCACATATTATAGGCGTCCTCAAAGTAATGTAGTGCACCTGTTCTGTTCCCTTTCAGATACTCGTTAAGAGATTGGTAAATGAGGGTGTCGGTGTAGTTTCTCCAAAGCAGCGGTGTCGATGAATTATGAAACTCCGCTACAATAACCCTGTCTGGGTGTTGCTCAACAACAAGTTCTACCTTATCGGAGATGTTCTTTGGAATGGGATAGCCGAAAAGAACTTCGATCATTTGACTTGGCGGCAAGTTGTAGGACTGTATTGTCGCATTGATTATTTCGCTTACAGTAGCATTGAAAGGCCTCAAAGCCCATGTTGCGATAAGATTATCGTTATATATCCAATAAGTCTGGTTATAGAAGTAAGTCGTGTCATCAAAGATCTTGTTGCCTGGATCCTCACTTTCATATATGAGGCCTACGGTGCTGTTAAAATGGCTTATCAAGTAGTTTACTGCTTTCTCAATCGGGCTTGGTTCTGGCGGAAAACTGTATTTTGCAAGGTCGTCGCCTCCGCCTTGCCATGTGCTAGGTGTTCCCTGCCAAGCGTATATGTGGCCGTCAGCGTAGCCTAGGCGGTTGCCCACATAGTAGCCTATTCCGAAGGGTAAATCTGCTAGGCGTTCCCAACTGTCTGTGGATATTTTGTATCTGTATGTGCGGTTGTCAGGGATATTGTCGGGTTGGGCTTGGTTTCCGCTCAGCGCGTAGATGTAATCTGTCTGGTTTGTAAGCCAAAATCCTAGATAGAGGAGGGATCCTCCGTCGCCCACTCCGCCGCTTCCTCCGCTGTGGGCATAGGCTGGGATATCCGCCATTGAAACCCAAGTGTTCTGGGAGATGCTGTATCGCCAAAAATCGTAGAGGGGTTCATCCTCGTAATCCTCGCCTCTCAAAGCATAGATATAGTCACCGCCAGTCCATACGAGAGCCGCACCATCACCCATACCTTCTGGCGGATCTGCAGGCTCATCGCTCCAAGCGTTTGTTGAAGGGTCATAATACATGAAGTGGGTGGGACGTTGTTCTCCGCCTATGGTGGCATAAACACGGTTGTAGCCTCCGCCAACCCATGTTATGGCGTCTCCCTCACCTTGATCCACAGTCGTGTTTGCCAGAGGTTGCCAAGAATTGCTTGAGATGTTGTACCGGTAGAACCATCTGCGACTGTCACCAGTAGCAGCGCCATACAATGCGTAAATGCAACAATTAAAATCCCAGGCCAAAGCCGTTCCAGTTTTGAAAGCATCCCCAGAGTCAGGATTAGGCGGAGCCGCCAACTCAACAAAACTGTTAAGGGAGGGAGTATAACGGTAGAAACTGTTTTTTCTGGCAATGTAGAGGGTGTCTCCTGTTCCAACAATAGCCTCGCCATAAGCTCCAGTAACAGTGTTCCTAACCCAAATCCAAGAGCCTTCGGCATAAGCGTCTTGGAGAACAAGGAGTGATGCAAATAAACATGTTAATAATGTAGCAACCATAACTTTTGAGGCTAACTTCCCAGACAACCCTAAGTCACTATAAGTCATGTATGGATCGCTTTAAAAATAAAAAATTACACAAAAATAATTATAATCATCACAAAGAAAGCCCCAACGCCATTGGTGAGTCCCATATCTCAAGGTGGAGGCTAGAATCTGGGTTTTATAATTATGACACTAAGAGTGCCTACATTTCCAAAAGTGTCATAAGCTAGTGTAATTCTGTAATCAGTTTTAGGCTTAAGTCGAGGAATGACCAGGACACTATAATAATTTATATGGAGTACGGGTCTAGAGCGTTAAGGTAGTATTTGGCTGACCTAGCAGCAGATCAGGAAGCATTTATTTGCCGCATAGACCTACCCAGCAGTTTTCCCGTAGTGGTGGAAACGAGGGTGGAAAATTATCCGAGAAACTCAACAAAAAACAGAAAAAACAAACATTCAAAATAATGAAGTTGAAGAGAAAACGCGTCGCCTAAGAAGTCAGAATTTTTTCTTCTAAAGGCATTCCTTTATAAAATAATTGATGTCCACTTAAATTTTCTTGCATTGAGCAAATTTTATAGTCTATTCTAACAAATGGGAGTGGATCTTTCCGTTTCCTCTATGTTTAAATCCCGATGCTTTTAGGCTTCAGTTGATGGTTGGTTCAAACTTTTGGTTTGTTGAAGGAAAGCTTAATAAGTTTTGTTAATAATTAACAAAATATGGGTGACACAGACACGCACGTAAGAATAGCTTTGGAAAACTTGAACGGTGCAGTTGAAGAGGCGAAAAATAAGAGGTTTTCTAATGTGGGACTCCTTGCTGTTAGGTCGCTGGAACAAATGATAGAAGCCTGCGCCTTTAAAGATGGTTTACATTTTCACGAACACCCGAGAACAGCGCATAGAAACCGCCGCATTTGGCTGAAAACCAATCATCCCGATCTCTTAGATGCATGGGATGAGCTCTGGGGAATCTACGGCGCTTTGGGATATGGAGGAATAAACGGTGAAAGGGCTGAACAAGCTTTGAGAATCCTCAGAAAATGTTTGACTGAACTAGGCAGAAGGGAGAAAGTTGCACTCAGAAGTTCATGAAAAAATAGGGTTTGTTTCTGAAAATTTGAAAAAGATTAAGGGGACAATTGGTGTGGTTTTGTTTGGAAGCTATTCTCGAGGTGATCATGATGAAGGAAGCGATATTGATCTTCTCCTTGTCTTTAAGGATAAAAACGCCCTTAGCAAGGCTTTAAAGAAAATCTATAAGATAACTTCCAAGAGCGACCTTTTTTTACAGGTCATCAGCTTAACCTTCGATGAATTAAAGAACTCATCCCTTTTAGAATCGGTCATACGAGACGGAAAAATATACTATGCAAACCCGGACGTAAAGAAACTGCTTACCTCAACACGCATGCCATATGCCCTTATCACCTATAGCACAGCCAATCTAGATCCACAAGAAAGAGTTGTCTTCACGCAAAAACTTGAAGGAAGAGGCAAAGGCAAGTACAGATACGAAGGGCTCATACGTAAGCTGAGAGGCTATAAGGTTGGAAGAGGAGTGATGATGATTCCCATGGAGAACTTTGCGACCATAACGGAACACCTGGAGAAGAAGAAAGTTAAGTATGTTGTAAGGTATGTCTGGGTCTAAAAGCTTTTTGCCGAATCCTAGATTTCTTACCTATACGTTTTTAGTACTTCTTCAATTCCCTCTTAATGGGATTTCTCTTTGAATCTAAGGCAAGAGGAGAAATATTAAGCGTTTTTGTAAGACTTTCAATTCCCTCTTAATGGGATTTCTCTTTGAATCGTTTTTCCAGTTTGGAAAATTTTGTTTTTTGAATTGTAATCTTTCAATTCCCTCTTAATGGGATTTCTCTTTGAATCGCGAATTAGACAAAATTATCCTTGAGGATCAGAAAAACTTTCAATTCCCTCTTAATGGGATTTCTCTTTGAATCACATGGATTTATAGGGAAATTGATGAATTGCTGTATGGCTTTCAATTCCCTCTTAATGGGATTTCTCTTTGAATCTCGTTTGAAGTTTCAGTTGAGTCAAAAATACCCTACTCCTTTCAATTCCCTCTTAATGGGATTTCTCTTTGAATCCTACGTAGAACAAGAAGTGGAACGATACGGAATAAAACTTTCAATTCCCTCTTAATGGGATTTCTCTTTGAATCGGATTTACCCTCTCAGAAGACTCCTTCTACAGCTGGTACATCTTTCAATTCCCTCTTAATGGGATTTCTCTTTGAATCTGTCTTCACTATGGTAAACGTGTACTCGACAATAGATGGCTTTCAATTCCCTCTTAATGGGATTTCTCTTTGAATCCTATATGACTATAGCTGAGTATGTCCGCCAAGCTGTTAGCTTTCAATTCCCTCTTAATGGGATTTCTCTTTGAATCCATTTTATAGCAGCTCTGCAAACTGCAACAGGATTAACACTTTCAATTCCCTCTTAATGGGATTTCTCTTTGAATCGTCAATGTACAAAGCCCTGGAAAAAGAACGGGAGAAACTTTCAATTCCCTCTTAATGGGATTTCTCTTTGAATCCTATTGGTAATCCGCATTATCGCAAGTATTTGCCTCATCTTTCAATTCCCTCTTAATGGGATTTCTCTTTGAATCATGTAAGGCTAATTTGCAGAGAAGAGTTAAAAAGGTGCTTTCAATTCCCTCTTAATGGGATTTCTCTTTGAATCAGTTTTCTCTAGAGGCGTTCCGCTAGGATTATTGCTACTTTCAATTCCCTCTTAATGGGATTTCTCTTTGAATCTTAATCAACGAAAGGGCTAATCACTTGATTAAACTACTCTTTCAATTCCCTCTTAATGGGATTTCTCTTTGAATCAGAGGTGATGTAGATGAGAAATATATGTAGTATCTGTAAACTTTCAATTCCCTCTTAATGGGATTTCTCTTTGAATCCTATGTTGACAGTTCTCGGTCTCAATTTAACCTCCAAAACTTTCAATTCCCTCTTAATGGGATTTCTCTTTGAATCTCATTTTGTTTAAGAGCAGTGTAAACAAACAATCGATTTCTTTCAATTCCCTCTTAATGGGATTTCTCTTTGAATCTACGTGGTTTTCTGGGGTTTTATTGTTTAAATATTGTCTTTCAATTCCCTCTTAATGGGATTTCTCTTTGAATCCGACCCCAAATCTGTTCTCTTTCTTCATTAAGGCTTGTTTTCTGTTAACTGTAGATATGTATTCTCGATTATTATTTGAATGTAGTTTGATTTATAAAGATAATCGAATTAACACCCATAAATGATGGGAGCATAGTTGTACTTCTTGTCAGATGTTGAGCATAAATATTTGCTTCATCAGCTTTTGCCAACTGCGCGAGAAGTAGGTGTTAGTAAAGAGTTGAGGGGTTGGAGCTGGTTTCAGCCACCCCTTAAGCCTTATTATGGCGATGTGAAACTCCCGATGTATGCAGTGAGTTCAAAGTATTGCCCTACAGGCCGGGATGTATATCTTCGCAATGTGGAGAATGTCCGTCCTAAGCTGGGACCTAAGGTGGCTTTGGGGAAGATGTTTCATGGTGTTGTTAGCGATTGTTTGCAGGCTTTTCTGCAAAGGAAATCTTTGGATTTTGAGACTTGGTGGCTTAAGATCCGTTGGGANGAGATTCCTGAAAAGCCTGAAAATGTGAAGGANCCTTCAAGAGAGGTTTGGAAGTTTGTTTCGAAGTTGTGTGAAGCGAGGCTTGCTGAAGTTTCAAGCAGACAACCTTACGCTTCTGAGTACGATGTTATTGCTTCAGCGTTGCCTTTTCTTGTTGAGCATAGGATTTCGGGTGAACTTTTGGGTTTAAGTGGGATATTGAGTTTAGATTGTTATGATTATTTGCATGCTATAATGTTTGATTTGAAAGTTAATGATGAGCGGAGAGAATGGTATAGGCTGTCGCCTGTGGGTTATGCTTTAGTTTTTGAAAGTGTTCATGAGACGCCTGTGGATATTTGTTGTGTTGTGTATCTTAATGTTAGAAAGGGCAAGGTTAGTGTTCAAAAAGATTTGTTTTTTGCTGATGATGAATTGAGGCAGTGGTGGATTGAGGAGCGGGATAAGAAATTGGAAATAGTTGCTGAAAGGCGTGATCCTGGCAAGCCTGAGCGTTCGCAATGTTTGGAATCCTGTATGTTTTTTGATGCTTGCTATGGNTGATTCTANAGCATTTAAGGNGTGTTTGTTATGAAGATTTTTTTNGATGAGTTTGGTATTTTTCTTGGGAGAAAGCGTAATCGTTTTGTAATTAGAAAGGAGGGCNAGAGGAAGGAGATTGTGGTTGATGANGTTGATTCGATTATTTGCTGTTCTTCAGGGGTAGCTTTCTCGGCAAGTGCGTTAAATTTGGCTGTTAAGAATAACGTTCAGGTTGTTTTTGCACGTTATAGCGGATGGCCTTTTGCTGTGTTGATGCCTGCGTCGATGACGGGTTCAGTGAGGGCTCGTAGAGAGCAGTTCTTGGCGTATAATGATGAACGGGGTTTTATTTTGGCTAAGAAATTTGTTGTTGGTAAACTTATGAACCAAGCCAATCTTTTGAAGTTGATGGCGAAGAATAGGCGTCAAACTAATTCGGTGTTGGCGGAGAGACTTTACATGGCTGGTAAGGCTATAAGTGATGTGAATGCTCGAGTGGAGCAGACACCTGGTTTGAATATTGATAGAGCGCGTCAACAATTGATGAATCTTGAAGCGGAGGGTGCGAGAATCTATTGGGATGCTATTAAGCAGGTTTTGCCTGCTGAATTAGAGTTTTATGGAAGGGAAACTCGGGGTGCTCNTGATCCNTTTAATGCAATGTTGAATTTTGGTTATCAAACTATTTTGTTTCCTGAAGTTTGGAAGGCTATAAGTTATGCGGGATTAGATTTTTTTGCTGGGTATTTGCATGCGGATCGTCCAGGTAAACCTTCGTTGGTTTTGGATCTGATGGAAGAGTTTAGACAGCAAGTGGTGGATAGAACTTTGATAGGGCTTATTACAAAAAATGTGCTTAAGCCAGATGAGATCTTAGCTGCGGAAGTGGTTGAGGAAGGCCGTGTATTAAGTAAAGAGACGATTAGAACATTGTTGAATAGTTTTCAGGAGCGTTTGGACGTGAAGGTAATGTTTGATGGAAGAAAAGCTTCTATTAATCGTTTCATTCATCATCAAGCTAGACGTATAGTCCGTTTTCTTCTCCGTGAAAGCAATTATACACCTTTTTGTTTAGGCTGGTGATGGATTTTGCGGTATGTGGTGATCTATGATATTACCGATGACAATTTGAGGGCATTGGTTGCTGAGACCTTGAAGGATTATGGGTTGCAGCGAATTCAGTACAGTGCTTTTATTGGAAGTTTGAGAAGGGACAAACTGAACAGTCTAATTGTGGATCTGAAAAATTTGATTAAGGATTTGGTAGAGAACGTACAACTTTATCCAGTTTGTGATACGTGCTTTAAGGGGAGAAAAGAGGTGGGTAAGCCTAAGAAGTATAAGCTCAAGGAGGACAAAGAGAGGGTTGCTTATTTTTGATGCGCTATGGCTTCGTGCCTGAAGAAAGCTGACTGATAAAAAGGAGCTTTTCGCAAGGTATTTATGTATGCATGTGATATCATTTGTATACAGGTGAACTCGTTGACGCTTAAACCTTTGGCTGTAAGGATACCTGAAGAGATTGAAAGGGAAATTCTCGAAGTGGTTAAACAGGAAAAGTTGGACAAGGCAACTGTTGTTAGAACCCTTCTTGAAATGGGAATGGATGAGTGGAGGAAGCAGACTGCTTTGGAGTTGTTACGAGAGGGAAAAGTGACTTTTGCCAAGGCTGCAGAAAAGGCTAAGCTTTCGCTTTGGGAGTTCGCCGACTTGGTGAAGCAACGTAATGTAGAGTGGGTTAGGTATACGCCTGAAGAAATTGAGAGAGAAGTCAAGAAAGCATCAGTGGCGGAGTCCAAGTGAAGCCACTCGTTTTTAATGCTACGCCGTTAATCTACATAACCAAGATAGGGTTGAGCAAGGTTTTTGAGGCTTTGAGAGGAGAAAAACTGACATCACCTCGTGTTAAGAGAGAAGTCGTAGATGAAGGAAAACGCAAAGGCGTCCCAGACGCTATAATCTTGGAGAAGATGTTCGAAAACAAAGTATTCAAAGTGACTAAGCCCAAGAACAAAAAATTTTTAGAAAGCCTTTTAGAAACAAAGGGTCTTAACGTAACTGATGCTGAGGTTTTGGCCATTGCAAAAGAACGTGATGGAATAGCAGTCATAGACGATGAGGTGGCTAGAAAAACCGCGAGAATTTATGGAATATCATATGTTGGTACACCATACGTTTTGATGAGAGCCTTCTTTCAAGGGCTTATTACAAAAGAAAGAATCAAACAAGCTATAAATGACATGATTTTTACAGGCTGGAGATGCAGCGTAGAGAGCTATGCCAAAATCATCGATGTCCTAGAAAAATTGTAGGCGCATTTAGGAGTGCTGCGAGTTGAAGAGCCGAAAAGATATGAGCTGGTTGAGGAGAAGGCAAAGGTTGCCTACTTCCGACATAACAGAGCCTTTTGTTGCTGTTACTGACGTGAAACACTACATTTACTGTCCCAGAATAGTGTATTTTGAGCGGGTTTTACACGCTAAACCAGTTTTTGGTTCACAACAAGAGGAAGGAGGCGAAAAACATGAAGAATACGTGAGGAAAGAGTTGAGAAGAAAAGACGCAGTCTATTATTCCCCAGATTTCATAGGTGCACAGAAACTTCTGTTTGTAAATTTAATTTCCCCTAAGTTAGGGTTAACTGGACAATTAGACTGTATAATTAAAACCGTTAAAGGCGAGTTCATACCCGTGGATTACAAGAATATGGGATCTAACCATGGTAAAGTGTGGATGGATCATAAGTATCAGCTTGTTGCGTACGCTTTGCTAGTTGAAGAAAGATATAACACGATTGTGAAGAGGATGTTTGTTAATTATATTCCCGAGAAGCTTATTTTGGAAGTTGAGATAACTCCGACCATGAAGACTCATGTAAAACGCGTAATAGGTCATATAAAACGGATAATAAGCGACGAAAAGCTTCCGCCAATTAGAGTGGCCAAACGTAAGTGTACTGGCGGATGTGGCTACAGAACATTATGTAAGAGATCAATTTAAAGGAAATTATAAACACCATTTTTATATCGTGATTTTTAGCATTTTTAGGCATTTTAGAGTTAGTTTTAGGATGTCCTTGGCTTTTTCTAGGGCTTCTTTGGCCATTTTTTCTGTGTAATATTCGGGTGGTGTTATCCATGTTTCGTTGTAGCGGAGAGGATATCGTAAAAGTTTTGGAATGTGGGGTTCAATATCATGGAGTTTTTTAGAGATTTCTTGAATGATGGGTTTTATTCTCTGATTAACCTCAGCTGAGAAGTTTCCAAGTATTAGCCAATTGCGGTGTCTTTTACTCGTTCTTCTTCCGAGGGCGATGATGAGCGAGGAGGTTACGTTTTCAGCGCTTAGTGCACTACATAGAAATGATAAGTGATACCTCTTCTCACGTAAACCAATTTCTGCATCAATTAATTGTTCCTTTGCATTCTTGACGAAAGCTTTTATTTCTTCAGTTTCAGCCATAATTCGTCATCTTTTTTATAAAGCCAATTCTTGTAAATCCCCCTCTCGGATACCTTCATTAGTGTTGTGATGTTAGTGCGATCAAAAAGCACTTCATAGCCCTCTAATATTCCAAAAAGTAACGAGGATTTAAAATGCAGCATAGCGAGGAATTCTTTAAGAGTCATTGATGTTATCTCAAAGGGTACTCTAAATCTTATGGAGATCTCATATTCATCGTTTGTGAGGTCCAGTGGACTTTCAGAGATAACTAGAAGATCTATGTCGCTTTCTTCATGTACATTTCCCTTTGCCATACTCCCGAAAAGCAAAATGCTCAAAACTTCCGGATGCTTTCCTACAATTTCATAAGCTGCCATCCATGCAGCATCTTTCAAAGAGGAAATAAGAAAAGCGTGTAATTTCTCATAGTCAACTCGATAAGCATTATCGTTGAGCTTTACCACGCCGAGTCTAAGAAGCCTTTTGAGCTTTATTGAAAGCCATCTTTCACTAAGGTCTGTGGATTTAACCAATTCTGAGAAAGATTTCTCACCGCTCGACAAAGCATGAACGATTTTTCCTTCAGGTGTAAAAGTGAATAACTCCAGCGTCTTCTTTTTCATGGCAAATGTTGTATGTAAGTTGAGGTTATTAAACTTTACTAAGTATAGAAACTTTATTAAGTAACTAATGTTTAAATAAAAAGATTTAAAAAGAGAAAAACTGCTGACGGAAAAGTGTCTAAACACAGATGCACAGGAGGATGCGGACACAAACAAATATGTACCTTAAATAAATCGCCAAAAACGTATACATACAAGTCTATCTATTTATTAAAGCCTCTGATAGATTGTACAATTTTTATCTTTTTTTACTATTTGAATTGGAAAAAGATAAGGCACCAAAGTCAAATCTTCCTTCCTGATTTTCTTACTTGAATAAGGGTTTACAGAATCAAATGAAATTTTTTCAGTGAAATCTGATAAAAGAAAAATTATGCCTTTTTCAGTCACTTTTTCTAATTCGCAAAGTTTGGTACAATTAGTTGGTGATGGAGATTTTACACTAGTTTCTAAACAATAGCATAAAGAATCGGATGTTCCAAGGTATTGTACCAGAGTTAAAGTTTTTAGAGTTTCTTGTCTTGCTTCTTCAGGTATATTTAAGTATATCGTTAATGGACCATTATAAAGCACGTATTCTCTTATTCCGAAGGTTGATTCGAACCTTTTTGTTATTATTCCAAATGGTGTATAGAGCAGTTCTTCTTTTCTTTTCTTTTTTAGTCGTTTCATGAAAGCTTTAAAGAAAACTATTTTGTTCGGTACTTCAATAGCGACTTTTGCGCTGTGGATTTTTTTGAAGAGGTTTTTTCCTCTTTCTATATCTCCTGTGCGGTTTATTGTTGTAGCTATTATTGCTAGTTTTATTGTAGAAGGACTTGGTGCTGGTGCTGTAAGTGCGTAACTTGATGAAAAATGGGGAATTCTATAAGAAAAAGTGCTTGCGAACCTGTATTTTGCGCTTACCCATACCATGAAGTTATTATTCTCCAAGCTTGTATGGAGCAGTTTCTTTTAGTTTATCCATTTCTTGTAACAACGATGCAAAGGATGTAAATTCGTTTATGCTCTCCTTTGCAATAGCTTTTGCTTCTTCAATGTACTTATCCACCAGAGGGCTTATAATAGGAACAGGATCAGCATTTCCTGATTTTACAATTATTCCCTCGCATGCTTCTAAGTGCGGTAGACGAGTAGTGGTCATAGCTCCTTCTAAACGTAGAAACATAGTTTTATAGGCTTCAAGAACCAGATCATAACGTTTTTTCCTTTCTTCTTCGCTTACCGTATAAGTATAATCCATTTCGTTTAATCCTATTCGCCAAGGTTGGAATACTGAAACAAAGGCGTAAATCCCTGAGCGTGTAGGTCGATTATATATCATTTGTTCGCCGACTTCAGCTTTTTTCTCACCCGCTGCTACCCTAGTATGTATATGGATATCCCGATAGAATTTGTTTGGCAAAGCTAGTGCCCACCCGAATTCAACTGTAGACTTACGACTTAATGTTGGTTTTTGTACTAAAAATCCGTGGGTATCACAGATAGCGCATTTAAGTGCTTCATTAAGTGCCTCTTTTACTTTCATTCCTTTAATTTTTTCATTTGCATCTGCTTTCATCGGGCTTAATACTTTGCATGCTGGACATAAGTCTATATTTTGCTCTTTTGCTAGTCGCCATAAAGCTTCCGTGTGTATGTGTTTTAACATTTCTCCACTTATTCCGTCGGTTTTTTCTCCGTTTGCCAATACTATTGTTCGTGGTTCTGTAACATTGCCCACAGTCCCTTCGTTGTTCAATGAGTGAGCATTTATTCGAATTCTGCCCAGAAAAGCTATTTCATATACTTTTTTACTCATTTTTTTCATCTCCTTTTTCTGAACGAACAAGAGCATGAGCCATTATAGATGCACACACAAGTCTTACCCCATATTGATATGCAAGTCTCATGATTTCGTCTAAATCTTTTTCAGTAGGTTTGAAAGAATATTTTCCGGGATGTTCTCGTTCATACCTCCTTGCGCTCGCATCTAATCTCCTCAAAAATTTCTTTAAAATAATAGCTAGTTCATCCTCTTTTTCTGCATAGTCTAATTCTACAAGAGAAGCATAGTCTTCGTTTATCCTAACAGCTATTCTCAATGCTTTACCAAAACTTTCTATGGCTGAATTGGAGAATAACTCATACAATTTCGACATACTTCAATAATTCCTCCAATTCTTCTTTTCCCCAAGGGTAGAATTTTCTGTTTATTTGACCTCTAATATATAAGCTTTCAAAAACTCTATAATTTTCCAATGTAGGGCGCAAAAGAAAATCGGTCAAAGCTAAAGCCAAGTTTTGTTCAATTCTTTTGCTTCGTGATGACAATGGAAATTTCTTGTCAATCTCTTTTAATGCACGAATTCCTTCTTGTGTTGTTGCAAGCTTTTCTAAAAATGTCAGGCTATATCTTCCGCCACCAGCAGGTTTTGGTTGTTGCCCGGTTCTTTGCATTACATTAAATAAAATGCTTTCGTACTTAACATTGTGAGAAAGTTTCCTTTCAGCAATTAATAATGTAAGTCTTACCGAATAATGCACCAACGCAGTATTTGCGGAGATTAAACACACTCTTTTATCTAAATCGTTTTGGATGGTACGATGAGAAAATAACAGAACATCAAAAGGGTTGGGAACCATTGACGAGATAAAAGACTGAGTTTTTTTCCAAACGCTGGTTAAAGCAACTCCTATACATGCGATCGCCCAAGAATACTTGTCAACCTCTAGTTGTGTTCCTTCATGATAACTACCTCTTTTTCCTTCTCGAAAACCTTTAGCTGCTGAAACTTCAATTGTTTGGTAAAGAGTTCTGCCATCTTTAATGTTCTTGCCGATATTCGGGAGAAAATTCACTCTTCTATGAATATTCAGTATTTGCACAAAGTTTTGAGTTAAGATTTCTTCTAAATCCTCCCACGGAGGCTTCTTTTTAGAGTCCTTCCTTTCCTTAAAAGTTCCGAAAATATTGCTCCAATCTTGGCATTCTTCTAATAAAAGAAAATTGAGACGTTTAGGTAACATTCCTTCAGCATCTATTTTATAAGCATACCCAATATCCCTGATTCGTACAAGAATATCCTCGGTACTGGCAACAAGAAAGGCTAATCCATATGCTCTAAATACATCAAACATTTCTAATGAGGTTTTATTTACAATGAAAGTTTCTCGGTTCATGGGTTGTTATTCCATATTTTATCCTAATAAATTTTTGACTGAAGTTTATCGACAGCGAAAGAGGCTTGGTCGCAGAGTCTTATAATCCTAGCTATAATACAATAAGCGGAGTATAGTTTAACTTGCCTATCAATATCAAAAAAGGATGTATCCAATCTTGTGGATGACGGTATTTCATCTATTATTTTCTTTGGTATATTCGAAATATCCAATCTATAATTTCTGCAAATCTTGTCAACAAGATGTGTATATGAGTGTTGCCACCCAAGTTTATAGGATGGAACTCTTTCTGCTCGCGTATGATGGTGATGGGCTATAGCTAATTCGAACACCAAAGCATAGAAAGCATTCTTTAATAAATATTTGAATAAGGGATAAACAGCATAAGCTGAAACAGTTGCATGAGGAATTCCGATTTTTCTGTCTAATGGAATATGCGCCAGAGGCGCACTATTCCTTTTCCCCCCCACTTCCTCTTGCCATTTCTCATTTAGTTTTCCAAGATCATGAAGCACTAAACTAAGTGCAACAAGCCCCTCTGTTTTATACAGATTACATTCGATCAATTCGGCAAGCATTCTCAAACTTTGTTGCTCCAACTTTCTAATCTGTGTATATGCATGTAAGCAATTCTCAACATGTTTTTCCCAAGTTTCCCTCTCATATTCTATTCTAATCTGCTGTTCAGGTTCAAGATTTGAGGGTGTTAGATTTTCCCCTTCCTCGCCAATGATTAATCCAACATTTGGATCGTATTTTGCGTGGTCTGGATGTATCACATAGTATTTATATGGATCCAGTTTCTTTGCAAGAAATGCCTCAAATTCTCTCTTTCCATACTCATCGTGTCCAAAATCGATTTGCCATATTATCGCTTTGTTCAAATATTTTCTTAAAACTCTAATGTCGATTCTAATCCATGGCATATTTAACATTTCCCAGTACTTAAGTTGAGTAGGGTTATTGTGAATTGTTAAATTCGCGCTTAGAACCTCTCGTATGGTGCTTTCTATTTTATATCTACTGCCTTTAAAGGCAGCATTGCCAAGAGTCACTAAAATCTCATTTCTACGCCTTCTATTCTTCATACTTTGTTCAAATTCTTTACTTAAAAGAGCGTTAACAAATTCAAGCTCTTCATTCCATCCAACTCTTTTTCCATCTAGGTTTTCATAAAGATACTTCCTAGTTTTTTCTAATTCCTTATCTTTATAAGGTGCAGAATGTTTAACGTCAAAAACCAAAACTTTTCCCTCTCCACCCTTTCGTGCACATCGTCCCATCCTTTGGATAAGCGCGTCTGGAGGTGCAAGCTCTGTAAGTAATAACTTACAAGAGATATCTAATCCCACTTCACATACTTGAGTGGTAATCAAACAACTTTTTTTCTCCAAAGCTTCAAAACAACTTTTCATCCAATCTTCAATTCTTTTTCTATCCTCTTGAAGAAATCGCGAATGTAACAAAAAAACGTTAAACCCGTACTTTTTCAGCTCTTTCTCAACTTTTCTATAAAGTTCTTGCGCTTTACCTACAGTATTGCAAACTACCATTATTTTATTCCATGAGTCAGCATATTTTAAGACGTCATCTTTCCCAAGAGGTCGAGTAATACACTCTAAAACAACCTTTCTGTTTAGTCGCTTTGGTATATCTCGATCTCTTCCTTCAACTATAGCTATCTTATGAACAAACTCTTCATTTTCCCTAAACCAATTGACAAACGAATCCGGTAAAGTTGCAGACATAATAAGAAAAGGTAATCCCACTTTCGTCGCGCGTTCAACCAAAACGAGAATCACCTGTAAACCTAATTGATGATCATACACGTGAGCCTCGTCAAAGCATAAAAAAGATGAAACCGCAGCACCAGCAGGAATATTACCTAAATGAACAGGCAAACTTAAAGGCGTACAACAATAAGAACCAACCATCTGGTCGATGGTAGTAATTACAATATCTTTTTTAAAAAATTTGTCTCCAGGATTAGCTCCATGTTGGCATGATGTTTCAACAGAACATTCAGTTCTGGTTATTCCATTACGGATTCTATGGGCTACATCTTCAACTAATGCTCTTGTTGGCAATGAATATATCAGCCTATTTGGAAGAACATTACTTCTTCCTAAAAGTAAAGAAACATAGCAAGCCTCAGTTTTCCCGGAACCACAAGGTGCTCGTAAAATAACAGATTTTTCCTTAAGCAAGTTTTTAACAGTTTCTAGTTGATGATTGTAAGGCTGTCTTCCATTAAGAACTTTATTAAACACCTCTTTTATGCTATGCTCATCTGAAGATGCGACCACTATTTTTTCCCTCTTTAAAAGTTATTTAATTTTACATAATTTAAAGATAGTTTATTGCTCTGGGTTCTCCCATTTTGTTTTCTTTTCATATTAAAAATCCTATTTATTTTTATGGTAGGATTAAATTTATTAAACAGTATTATATATCTTTAATCAGAGAAGAGGAGCGATTCATGCAAGCTACAGTAAAGGTTACAAGGAGGGGACAAACCACAATCCCTAAAGAACTAAGAGAAAGATTCCAAATAAAAGAAGGAGACCAGCTTCTAGTAGAGATAACCGAAAAGGGAATACTTTTCAAATTAATACCACGACTAGAACAGCTAGCAGGTATAGACGCAAAATACGGCGAAAAAGAGCAAATAAAAAGAGAAATCGAAAAACTTAGAGAGGAATACTAAATGAAGGAAGTAATAGACACAAGATTTCTAATCGAACACTTCTACTCAAACAAAACAGAAACAAAACAAAAGACAACCCAAAAACTAAAAGAACTAATCAGAAACAAGGAAGGAATTCTCCCCACAATAACCTTATGCGAAACCATCCAAATCACCTGCCAAAAAAGAGGAAGAGAAGAAGCAGAAATACGCCATCTATCCCTAATAAAAAGTGGACTAAAAATTCAAAACATAGACCAAAACATAGCGAAAGAGGCCGCGCTTCTAAAATGCAAATACAAAAACGCACCCCTCGGCGACTGCCTTATAGCAGCCACAGCCATAATCAACAAAGCAAAAATACTCTCCGACGACCCCCACTACGACACAATAAAAGAAATAACACGCACTTGGATCTAAACATCCACTATTCCAAAATACACTTCACAACACCAAATCCTCCAGTTCTATTCCCACCCACATTAGAGTATTCCGCAAACCTGCCCAGCACCTGCGTAATTTTGTTCCACTCATCCAAGACTTTAAACTCATAATCTATCCATCCAACAAAACCGCTCGCCTTCTTCCTCGCCATAAAAGCCATCCTAGTTCCAAGACTAAACCTACAAACTCCAACATTTTTCAAAAGCCACTCTTTATACTCCAAAAACCTCTCTTTATCAAAACGCTTAAAATCGGAAAACAAGTTCCATAAACGCATCAAACCAGAAAAAATCCGTACATGTTCAGGAAACATAAAATGGTAATCAGTTCCCAAACTCGCCAAATAAGTAGGTGTTTTAAAGTGAAGGCAAAGGTTTTTGATAGGCTCCTTTACGCTTTTACATAGATCTTCATAGCTTTCCGATTTAACGCTTAAAGAGGCCACCTTGAAGACTGCATCATAAATTAAAACCTCAACGTTTTTGTAAAAATATTCAAGCACGCATTTTGCTACTTCGTCACTTAGGAATCTAAAATTAGTGTGACATGGGAAAGCGGGATCTATCAAGTATCCTTTTTCGTTTCTCTCTATTGCCTTAAACTTTAGGGGCGTGACAGAATATGGCTTAGGCTTATCTGCTTCATGCATAGAGCTCGCTAAGTCCGGATTAACCNTACGCAAAATATGNAACAGCAACCCCCTAGAAACATANCCTGTGAAAAACGGTAGTACTAGCGGCCTTTCAGTATACATTTCTAATATAATTTCAACAGGCAACCTCTTTCAACTCCCAACATGGGATTAACTCATACACACTCAAGTAATTATGCAGGTTAAAACTTAAAACTTTAGACAATAAATACATGCGTAGTTAAACAACACGATTATCCTATCGTGGTCAACCCCTTACGTGAAAAATGGGCCTTTCCCAGTCACCCTAAATTTTATGAAGCCGAAGCCAAATAACTGAACAGCATGAAGTACGACCATAAGGAATTAGCTGAAGGCTTTCCATTCTCTGGCACTGTCCAGTTTATTTTAATTTTTCTTACATAATTATTTGATGGGAACGCTGCTATGCAGATAACATTTGAGCCTGTATGGTTCGATTCTTTCGGAGCAAAATCATCATGCATCCTAATTAGAACCGCAGATGTTTCAATACTAATTGATCCCGGAGCAGCCATTATGCAGCCCTCGTTTCCAGCCTCTTTTGCCAAAAAGGTATATTGGCTTAAAGAGGCAAAGGCTACGATAAGGAAAGCTGGGAGAAAGGCCACAGTTACGGTGGTTACGCATTACCACTATGACCATTTCACCCAAATCCCAGAGTTTTACAAGGGAAAAATTCTCCTTGCAAAGCACCCCAACGAGTATATTAATGATTCTCAACGCAAAAGAGCTGAAACGTTTTTCCAAAGCCTATGGAAATTCTTTGAGAATAAAGAACTGGAAGAACTTCTAGAGAAGAGCACTGTGAAGGTTTATCCTAACCCTCTGGAAAACTTAAAGGATTCAATGAAAGTGGATTTCGGCGGATATGCGGAAAGGAGGAGAGAGCTTCTAAATAAGGGGATGGAATGGTTTAAAAGAAGGGTGAAAAACTGGAATTCTTGGAGAAAAATTCCCGAGTTAGAGTCAGAAAAGCTNACAATAAAATTCGCTGACGGTAAAAAATTTAACTTTGGAAGAACCCTGGTAAAGTTTACCAAACCACTNTTCCACGGAATAGAGTTCTCAAGAGTTGGATGGATCATCTCTGTCACTATCGAGCATAAAGGCGAAAAACTGTTATACTCCTCAGATTTAAACGGCCCCATAATCGAGGACTATACAAGCTGGATAATACGGGAAAACCCCGACATTTTAGTTCTAGACGGCCCCATGACCTACATGTTTGGCTATCTACTGAACAGAACAAACCTAAACAGAGTCATCAAAAACGTTTGTAGAATCATCAATGAAACAGATACGCAGCTCATAATCTTTGATCATCACCTGCCCAGAGAGCCCAAATTCAAACAAAGGCTGTCTAAAGTTTACGAAATGGCAAAAGAAACGGATAAGAGAATACTCACAGCGGCTGAATACTTAAATAAGAAACCGAAGGTGCTAAATGCCGTAATATCAAAACTTTAATATGAACATCCCTCAAGACCTTAGAGGATGAAGCTTTTGGTGACAACTCCTTGAATAAAAAACTAAGCCCGAAGGAAAAAGTGAAGATCGCCGTGAATATGAGCGATGTATGTGTCCAAATCTGTGCTGAAGGAATTCGTGACCAGCACAGGTCTATAAGCCAAGAAAAACTCATAGAAGAAGTCAGAAAAAGAAACAGGTCCAAGAAGGTTAAACCCCTCTGAGGTTTAGAAACTGAAATCGTTTGAAGAAACCCTAAAGCAAATTATCAAAAACCTTAACGATGTTGAAACAGATTATATGATTACTGGAGCATTAGCAGCCAGCTATTACGGCACACCCCGCACAACCATGGACATAGACATTGTTGTGAAGATTGCGCCACGGCATCTAAAAACCAAAATCATACTACCGTTAAGAAAAGCAGGATTCCAAATTAACGAAAAATACGTCAGAAAAACTTTGAATTCTAGCTATAAAATAATAACGGTGNAAAACAAGAAAACACCCTTNACACTCGACCTGATTTTTTCAGACAAAAAACTTGAAAAGCGTGCTGGCACAATCTTGGGCTTNCCAACTTTTTATCAAAAACCAGAAGATTTAATTCTGGCTAAGCTACGGATGGTTAAAGCAACAATTTCCAGAGAAAAAGCCTCAAAAGACGAAGAGGATGTAAAAGCCATACTGAAATATACGAAAGTTGACATGGAAACACTAAAGAAGAAGGCGCGGGAGGAAAAAACTTTCACCATACTTAAGAGGCTAATTAAGGGCTAACAGGCAGTCCCAGTTCTGGAAAAGCATAAGATTTCATCAGGTTAACTCGGAAGAAATCTGCAGTATATCGCCAGCTTAAATGTGAGTGAAAAGGTGTCACAAAACGTGAAGAAATTAAAGGATTGTTTTGAAATTGGTATTGGAAATTTGAGCTTTAAAAAATATTAAAAGTTGATTTTGTTCTCTATTCTTTATTGAAGGGCAGCAAGTAATGAAAATTAGATTTTGGCTTTTAGACATAAACTATAAAGTTGAAAATCACGTGCCTGAAATCTGGCTCTGGGGTATTGATCACACTGGAAACAGAGTGCTCGTGGTTGATAGAAATTTTCTTGACTACTTTTATGTTGTGATTGAAGAAGATGCCGATCCAAAAAAGGTAACTGAAAAAATTGAAAGTATGCATCAGCCCTATATTGCGAAGCTTGAAGTTGTTGAACGCAAATTTTTTGGTAAACTAGTTAATGCCGTGAAAGTCTACGTTAAAGATCCCGAACTTGCTTCAAAATATGTAAAGATTTTTCGAAACCTCGAAGGTGTAAAAGAATGCCTCGAAGACGACATTCGATATTCCATGCGCTACCTAATCGACAACAACGTAGTCCCATGCGGATGGCACAAAATAGAAGTGACAGAAGAGCCTAAAACGCTAAACGTTAAAGTCGACAAAGTTTACGCCGCCTATTCATCTCCACAATACATAGAAGAAACAGAAGTTCCAAATCTTAGAATCTTAGGTTTTTCAACAATCTGTTACAGCCGTGAAGGTTCGCCAAAACCAGACAGAAACCCCGTAATAATAATCTCAACCGTGACAAACAATGGAGAAGAAAAGCAGTTTGTGGCAGCAGAAGACAGAGATGACAAACCACTCTTAGAATCATTCATTAGCTACACAAAAAATTTTGACCCTGACATCATCGTAGGCTACGGCATAAACAGCCAAGATTGGCAGTATCTTAAAGATAGATGCCGAAAACTAGGATTAAAATTAAACGTGGACAGAGCTGGAACAGAACCTCACAGAAGCATCTATGGNCATATGTCNATAACTGGAAGAGCNAACATAGATCTTTTTGATTTCGCCGACGAATTTCCAGATGTCAAAGTCAAAACCTTGGAGAATCTTGCAGACTATTTNGGNATAATGAAGCTTGAAAACCGCACTTTAGTTGAAGACATAGACTTTGCAGATTATTGGGAAGACAAAAACAAGCGTGAAATTCTCAAAAAATTTTCTATGGATAATGCACACTGCATTATGGGAATAACTAATTCTATTCTAGATTTTGCCATGCAACTTTCAAGCCTTGTAGGACTACCGCTAGACCACGTAGGCACAGCCGCTGTCGGTTTCAGAGTTGAATGGTTCCTCATAAAACACGCCCAAAAAATAGGTCAACTTGTACCCAAAAGAATTGAACAACCCTACAGACCTTACGCAGGAGCAATTGTTCTCAGCCCAAAAGCCGGATTACACGAAAACATCNCNGTTTTAGACTTCAAAAGCCTGTATCCAAACATAATGATAGCCTACAACCTTTCCCCAGACACTTATGTATCTCCAAAAGAGTCTATGCCTCCTAGCGAAGTTTACGAAGCTCCAGAAGTCAAACATAGATTCCGAAAAGAACCAGCAGGATTCTACAAAGAAGTCTTACTACATCTAATTAAAGTACGAGACAAAATTCGCGAAAAAATGAAAACACTTCACCCAGAAAGCGTCGAATACAAGGTTCTAGATGCTAGACAAAAAGCTGTAAAAGTCATAACTAATGCCTCTTATGGATATGCTGGATGGACAGGTGCAAGATGGTATATCAAGCCGGTAGCAGAAGCCGCCACAGCTTGGGGACGATACACCATACGTAACGCCATTAAAATGGCTGAGAATGTCGGTCTAGAAGTCGTTTATGGGGACACAGACAGCATTTTCCTAAAACATCACCCAGAAAAAATTGAAAAACTAACAAAAGAAATTGAAAAAAATCTTAGATTAGAAATCAAACCCGAAAAAATTTATACGCGGATCTTCTTTACTGAAGCAAAAAAACGATATGCTGGTCTTCTGCCCAACGGACAACTTGACATTGTAGGCTTAGAAGTTATTAGAGGTGATTGGGCAAACATAGCTAGGACAGTGCAGGAAAAAGTTTTGGAAATAATCCTCAAAGAACGTTCACCAGATAAAGCTGCAAGATTTGTTCAACAGTTCATTCAAGATCTCCGACAAAAACGTGTTCCTTTTAGAGACCTAATAATCTGGAAGACGCTAACAAAACCTGTTGAAGAATATGCCATTAAAGCCTCACATGTAGAAGCTGCAAAGATGCTCATGAAACAAGGTTGGAAACTATCCATAGGCGACAAGGTAGGCTATGTAGTTGTGATCGGTGAAGGAAGATTATACGAGAGGGTTAAGCCTTACATTCTAGCTTCTTATGATGAGGTGGATTTGAACTATTACATTTTAAAACAAATTATGCCAGCTGCATCACGGATTTTAGAAAGTTTTGGTATAAGTAAAGAACGGCTTTTAAAGCAAAGTGTTGAAGAAGGAGAAACAAAAAAACTCACAGATTTTTTCTAACACCTTAATCTTGTTTAATATCCGAAAATGTAAGCAGTCGAACATTTAAAGCTGGTTTTAAGCTGTCAGATAAGCGNGAAGCAATAATATTTTTGATGCCTTTCTCGCTGGCTACATCCACGATTCTTTGGGTTATTATACCATCAAAAATGACGGTATCAACACCCTTTGTCTGCCGAAGTTTTTCAGCCAGTTGACTCACAGGAAGTCTTTCAAGTTTTTCCATTTTTTCGTTAAGAAGATAAGCTTCTAAGGTGCCCTCCAACTCTTTTATCATTTGAGTAAACTCTTTGGGGACTTCAACTTTGGGTTTTTCTCTCTTGGGTTTCAATGCTTCTCCAATGGGAACTTTTGTCTCTAGTGTCTCAAAAATTTCCTTACAATTTAATTCTTCTACTTCTTTTCCTCTAGGGGCTCTGGCAACATATTTTATTTTTGCCACTTGCAAGAGTTCCTTTAAAATTAGGTCTCCCCCTCTATCTCCATCCAGAAAAGCTGTGGCTTCCTTCTCTTTGGTAAGTCTTATAATAGTTTCTGGAACTTTCGCACCTTCAAGAGCTATCACGTTTAACAAGCCGCATCGCATAAGATTTATCACGTCTGCTCTCCCTTCCACTACGATGATTTCCTTTGCTGTCTCTATTTCTGGTCCAGCAGAAAGTTCTTCAGGTCCGAATTTTTCAACTTTNGCTACTTTCAGTGTTTCCGCTAGCTCTTTGAAGACTTCATCNACAGATGGCATAGCTTCAATAGTCCATTTATGGAGAATTTCTTTTGCCCTATCTATGATTATTTTTCTGCGAGCTTCTCTTACATCTTCAATTTTGTCAAGGGTTACTTTAGCTGCGCATGGTCCAACCCTATTTATGCTCTCAATACTGGCAGCTATCAGTGCAGTTGTAACTCTATCAAGGCTTGTAGGTATTGTTATGACACCCTTAGTTTTATCCTGTTTCGAATGTAACTCGATTTCTATTCTACCGATTCTCCCTGTCTTCTGCAACTCTCTTAGATCCAGTTCAGGTCCAAAAAGGCCTTCTGTTTGTCCAAAAACTGCTCCTATAACATCTGGTTTTTCTACTACTCCTTCGATCTCAAATTTTGCATGTATAACATACTTTATGGTAAACGCTTGTGATGAACCCGTAAGCGTACACCTCCAAGTTAGGTTTGTAAGAGTTAATTTTAATCGCGTGATGAGAGTGAATTTGCTCTCATGTCACGAGATCATTCTTTACTCTTTATTAATTTTATGAATTGCCAATCTTCCTCTTTAAGGTTTCCATGTATGTTGCCAAGCCTTCAACATCCTTCACTTCAGTTCCGACAAGGCTTGATAGACTTTTCCAAAATGTAAGATTAAGTTTAACGCCCATGGCTTCAAGATGCTTTCTCAGACTTCTTGTTAGTTCCTTCCCTCGTCTATCAAAATCCAACAATAAGATAGCTTCCCTCGTTTTCATGTCTTCCACTTCAGAAACAACATCCAAGAAGCTTTTTCCACCAGTCTTTGCAGAAATTATTCTCCCTCTTATGCCTAATGTTCTTAAAGCCCTAACGTCGTTTTTTCCCTCTACTATTATAACAGTTCCCTTAGACATCTCCTCTGTCAAATTTTCTAGGACTTTTCGGATTTTCTCTTCTTTATTTTTTAAGCGAGTTGACAAGAAGTCTTACCTTGTTATTTGCGCTTTTTTAACAGTTTCCAAACATTTCTTTGCTTCTTTATCCGTTTCAAAATATTCTCTTATTGGCTGAAGGATCTTAGAAAGGCTTTCTGCCACAGCATTTTTCAAATCTTGAGGATGTAATTCACCCTTCTTGTAGACATTTTCTAGTTCCTGATAATTTTCGAATTCCACAGTGCCACCGTATTTCGCTGGTCTCTCTATTTTGAAAGTTTCATTTTCGTGGAATATGACATATTTGACCATTTCTAACACTGGATTCATTTCTGTTTGCTTTTCTGGACACCAAGCCTTCCTTAATTTCTGCTTTATTTGCTCTTTTTTGTCATGTATGAATACAGCAGTCCAGGGTTTAGATTTGCTCATCTTGCTTGCTATAACTTGTTCCAGCTTGTCCTTCGACTTCAACTGGACAGGTTCCGCAATCCCCATTAAAAGATGATGATGAACTGCTACGGGTTTTTTCCATTTCATTTTTGGAAAGATCTCTCTTGCTAAGACGTGCGCTTTTCTTTGATCCATGCCACCGTGAGGTATGTCCGCACCTATTTCTTTAATGTCAACTGCTTGCATGGGTGGATAGAAGTACTGTGATAAATCCAGTTTCTCGTTTTCGCTTCTTCCCATGATCGTCATACATCGTAATGTTCGACTTAGAGTCATGTGTTTAGAGAAGCGCATCACGTTTCTCCAATATTCATCATTATTATGGTATAATTCTGAGCCCACAACTATTTTTGCTCCAGGACAAAAAAATTTGAATGCTTTCTCGTAGTATTTTGAAGCTGTTAAAATTTTATCCCAGTCTCCGCCGAATTTGTTGTTTATGAAACTATGCCAGTCCGCAAGATAAACTTGACATTTTATTCCGGCTTTGACAAAATCGTTTATTTTAAATCCAGAGATGACTAGGTTTCCCAGATGGAGCAACCCAGATATCTCGAAGCCTTGATAGTGTTGAGGATGTGGATTGGTTTGTAGAAGTTCCTTTAGTTCTTCTTCTGTGAGGATTTCTTCTGTAGGCGGTTTTTTAATTAATTCAATTTTTGTTTCTATATCCAATCGATATCAAGCCTTCTACATTTTACGCTAAAGTGAAACATAAAGATTAGGTTACTCAGTTTCCTTTACTTCGTCTTATGTTTATTTTCTTCTAAGAAGAACCATGTTATTATTCAGATTTTCAGCTTTTTCAAGAGGTTGATCTAAATTCCACGTATCACAATTTCCTTTCCACCATCCCAAAAACTCAAACTTTCCATTTAGCTTTACAAGCATTTTAAACTCCTGTGGAAATATGAACTTAAAATCTTCCTTTTGAGTAAATCTTTTCTTTTCTCCATGGTCATCAACTACAAAAGTAATTTCTTCCGTGTAAATTTGATTAAGAACATCTTTTAGGTGAGTTTCAAAGATTACCTCCACAATGATTCCGTCTCTTTCCATAATCCATGTTTGTTTCGCTTTCCGTGTCCAATCAAGAATCATATTCTGGATGAAATAAAGTCCTCCTCTGTTCAAAGAGGCTGCCACAGAGTCTAGATGAGACAGGAATTTTTTGTTCGATTCTGCGCTTAAGGAACCCATCATGATAAATGCGAAATCCGCTTTCTTCTCTAGTTTAAACTTGTACATATCTGCTTGTATTGTTTCTACTTTTACTTTTTCCTCTTTTGCCTTATCTTTTAGATACGCTAACATTTCAGGNTACAGGTCTAATCCAATTGCTTCATAACCTCTTCGAGCTATCTCCCTTAACTGTAGACTTGGACCACAGGCTATATCTAAAAATCTGAAAACTTTTATTTTACTGAATTTATCGATTATTTTTTCGAAATTATCCACTTGTTCTTTTGGATTTATGAAGCTGAATGCAATTTCATAGTAAAGAGGTTGCCTGTATATTTCCATATAACGCCTTATTCTATGTAAAACAGATAAGAATTATGGATTTCTCAAAGCCGAAAGCTTAAAACGTAAATTGTTTCGCGGGCTGTTGTATCCCACGATACCTATCACTTAACTTCACTGTGGAGCCGTACGCTCCTCTAGGTTAAGCTCTCTCCGGCGTGGGATATTTTCGCCCGCGCCCACCGTGTCCCATGCCTGGGTAAACCCGTCTTCATCGAAATAACAGGCTTTGAAGCCTGTCATCTTTGTTGGGTCCGTCAGCATGGTTTTTCGGTGGGATTAGAAGCTCTTAAGGTCATCGCTAAATGATACTTCATTTTAGGATAAGTTAAACATTGCTGTTTGAACCAGTCTTTAAAGATCGACTTTATGTCTATCGAAAACCATTAATGCAATTTAATTGAAGGATGTGATTCTAGGTTTTCCCTTTGATTAGAGGTTCTAGATCTATTTCAAAGGCTGCTGTTGGATTTTCTAACTCGAAATTGTTTAACACTTCTGGATGAATCTCGCCTATAACGCCTAAGCGTTTTCCTTTTATATATATGGCTGCTGCCCTCCCTTCTAAGAAGCTCGGATACTCAGTCTCTTTAAATGCTGATCTTTTTAATCCCATGTTGGCAAGTAGGGCTTCAGCATAAGATTTTATTTCTGTAAAATTGGCTGTAGGATGGGATGAAACTGCGGCTATATGGAGTCTTCTCTCGCACATGCTTTCGACTCTATTATTTATTTTTCCAACATCTGAAACTTCAAATAGTTTCTGAGGGAAACTTTCATGCTTGTTATCCGCTAAATTTTTCATTAATCCCGGTAACAGCAGCTGACGCATTATAGAGTACTCTGTGGAAACAGGGTTAGCCAGCTTTATTGTTCTTTCTTCTTTCATTCGCATAAAATGGTAATGAAGTCTCTCATTAGTTAAAGTGAAATTCATCATTTCAAGGAAGCCTAAGCCTATCATAATTTGGCGAACCATATTTGCTAGTTTTTGAGCCGGATGTTGTTCTCCAACAGTTATGGCAATAGGAATTGTGGGTTTAAGCTTGTAATAGCCATAACCTATGGCAACTTCTTCCACCAAATCAACTTCATGTAAAATATCAATTCTGTAAGGTGGAATGGCAACTTCTAAAACGCCTCTTTCGTTCTTTTTAGCATCTAATCTACATTTCTGTAAGCATTTTATTACNTCTTTTTCTGAAAGCTTTAAACCTAAAAGCTTGTTAGCATAGGCAACTCTCAAATGCTTTTTTTCAGGCTTTAGATCAGGAGAGACCACANTGCGGTCTTCATACTCTACATTTACCTTTTCCACAGTACCACCCATGTCCACCAAAGCCGTAACAAAAATNTTCAAACTCTTTTCAACAGCTTCATAGTTAGTACCAGTGACATCTAAAAGCAAATTCTCTGTTTTAGAGTCAACCCTTGTTAATTCACCGTTTATTATTGGCGGCATCGAAAGAACTGCTCCTTCCTGATCAATTAAAAGAGGATATCGTGGCGACCAGTCTATAAGATGCCTATATGCCATTCCCTTCTCATGCTTTTCCAAAATTTCTTTTAAACTCATCTCTTCACTCTTGCCTAAAGGAACAAACCTTACACTTTCCGGCTTTACAGCAGTATAAGTAAAAGGCGGCTTAATCACATCCAAATTGTGAACTCCAATTGAAACCTTTTTTCTATCTCTGCCAAGACCCCAATGAAGATCTTCCTGCNTCTCCATCAACTCCACAACAGCATCCTCGTCAAGCCTAACGTTGCGAACTATTGCAGCAAGCATGAAAGGACGCACTTTCCCAACGGCCTCTTTAACCACAAGGGTAGCTTTCGCTTCTTTTGCAACATATTTTGGTAGTCCNATTTCTATTTCCAAAAAGCCTTTAAGAGCCCTAGCAACACCAGCATGACTACAAAAATCAATGCGGTTTGGATTGTATTCTATTTTTACGTAGTCTTGGCCGATTTCTTCTATGTCAAAACCTATCCATGGAAGCCATTTGGTTAGATCTTCAACAGCCAGTTTTTTGCCCATGAAACGGGAGAATCTTTCCACGTTAAGTGTTATCACTGGCATACGGGTGTCCTCCTAATCCAGTCTAAGCGGTTGCCATAAAGCAGTCGAATATCCTCCAAACCAAGATCTATCATAGCTAAACGTTCTAATCCACCGCCCCATGCCAAAACGGGACACTTAATACCCACAGGCTCCAAAACCTCAGGTCTAAAAATGCCCATTCCGCAAAGCTCTATCCAGCGTTTTAGTTTTGGATGATATACCATGGCTTGGGCGGAGGGCTCTGTATAGGGGAAATAGCAAGACCAAAACTCCACTTTTTTCAATCCAAACTTGGCGTAAAAAGTTTTCAACGTTCCCATCAAATCTCTTAGAGTAACGTTTTCGCCAACAACTATACCTTCAATTTGATGGAATTCTGGGATATGCTTGTATGTCACTTGTTCATTTCGGTAAACTCTATCTACAGAAAACACCTTTATAGGTGGCTTTTTATGCTCTGAAAGATATTTTATCGTTTCAGCTGTTGTATGCGTTCGCAAAACAAGTCTTCTAGCCTCCTCAGCACTCCACTTGTAACGCCAACCCTTAGATCCAGTAATCCAACCATTCTCATGAACCCTTGCGACAGCATTCACCAGTTTCTTAGACGGCAGTTTCCCACGCTTAGGGCTAGCCAAATAGAAGGTGTCCATCATCTCTCTAGCTGGATGATCTTGAGGTTGGAATAAGGCATCGAAATTCCAGAAAGCGGTCTCTACCAGAGGACCGCGGATCTCAGTGAATCCCATCTCCANAAATATTTCTCGAGCCCGCTGAATAATCTGCTGCAACGGATGGATCTTTCCAGGATAGANAACAGGTCCAGGCGCTGTAACATCAAACCTTCTCAGCTTTACTTTACGCCATTTCTTTGTTATAATAAGCTTTGGTGTTAATTGGCTTACTTCCTTCTCAACCTCTACTCCTTTTAAGACAAGTTGTAAGCCTTTCTTCGTCAGTTCTAGCTCGAAAAGGGATCTTTCCTTGGTTTCCACAAGTTTACGTCTTTTCAACGATGCAAGAGCTTGTTGGAAACGTTTGTCAAGCTTCTCTGCTATAATACTTTTTTTCTCTGCTAAAATCTTCAAAAGTTTTTCATCGTCTCCTTCTGGCGGTTTCCGTGTTAGAAAGTTTTTTGTTACAATAATTGTGTTCTTTTCCTTGTTTATTTTTGCCCATTTTTTCTGTACAAGCCANCCTAAGGCCAATGGNACAGCTTCTTGAGAAAGCTTTAACGCCTTAGAAATTTCTGCTATAGAGATTTCGCCGCCCTTAGCCTGAAGCAAATCCAAAATTCTGCGTTCTGGAAGGCTTTTCTGCGCGTAAAGTCTTCCTTCTTTGTTAAGCTTAACAAGCGTCTTCTTCTCTTGTCTCATTTTTAGAAGGTTTTTCTCTTTTAACGCTAAAGCCGCTCGCATGACTGCAGCATGAGATAACCCGCTTTCGCCAACTATCTGCTCTGTTAAAGCCTTGCTTCCAAGCTTTTTCAGAGTTAAGAGGGTCTTAAACTCCTGTTCTCTAAGCTTAGCCATAGTTTTCCCTTCCTTTACAAATGTGATAAGCTGCAGGTTTTTGTAATGTAGTTACAATGTTGATAATAAAAGTATGCGTATTCCCCGCTAGTTTGCAATTAGAGAAAATTGTTTTCTTTATGTAAATTGGCGAGGCATCCCTTCACCATCATCCTATGAAAGTATCAAAATACTATTTATAGGTTGTTCCATCTACACATAGTTAAAAAATAGTTCAATTTTCTCTACACAAAACTTAATATTTTCACAAATTTATAAGACCAGCAATGTAGCTAATAGGCGGCATAGGTTTGACAGACAAAGCGAAAAACGAGATGGTTGTAACTCCATGGGAAGTAAGAGGCAGAGTAGACTACGAACGCCTAATACGCGAGTTTGGCACTCAACCTATAAACGATGAACTTTTGCAAAAAATTGCGAAGCATACTGGCGAGCTCCATCTGCAACTACGAAGAAAACTGTTCTTTTCTCATCGTGACCTTGATGTAATCTTAGATTTATACGAAAGAGGAACAAAATTTGTCCTGTATACCGGTCGTGGTCCTTCTGGTCCTGTGCACATAGGGCATCTTGTTCCTTGGATTTTCACTAAACATTTGCAGGACAAATTTAGAACTAAACTTTATTTCCAGATGACAGACGATGAAAAGTTTGTTGTAGAAGATGAGCTTAGCCTAGAAGAAACCAGAAACTTTGGCTATGAAAACGCTTTAGACCTTATCGCCCTAGGCTTCAAACCTGAAGACACTTTCATAATTTTTGATGTTGAAGACATAGATATTCTCTACGACATTGCCTTAGAAGTTGCAAAAAGGATAACCTATTCCACTGCAAGAGCCACTTTCGGTTTTCAAGACAGCACAAACATAGGCTGGATTTTCTGGCCAGCCATTCAAGCAGTTCCATGCTTTATTCATGCAAAATTGACTGGTGAAAACGTTCCAGCCTTAATTCCAGCAGCTATAGATCAGGATCCTTACTGGAGAGTCACCCGCGACATAGCTCCTAAACTAGGCTACTACAAACCAGCCCAAATTCACTGTCGTTTCTTACCTGGACTAGGAGTAGGCGGAAAAATGAGTGCTTCTGAGCCTGAAACATCCATTTTCACTCTAGATGAGCCTGAAATTGTTAAACGTAAAGTATGGGACGCGTTTACCGGGGGGAAGCCAACCGTTGAGGAACAGAGAAAGCTTGGCGGCGATCCTACATTATGCACAATATTCCAATACTTCTACTACCTTTTCGAAGAAGACGACAAAAAGCTGATCGAAAGAGAAAGAAAATGTAAAGCTGGAGAAATTTTATGTGGCGAATGCAAAACTGATCTTACCGAAAGAGTTAACAAGTTCTTAGCAGAGCATAGAAAGAAAAGGGAAAAGGCAAAAAATATTGTGGAAAAATATCGTCTAAAACGTTAAGGTGATACATCATGACAGAAAAAGAGATAGTAAATGTAAGTCCCTCTTCAGCATATAAACTACTTCATCCTATGCATACAGTTCTAGTTTCATCCATAGGCACTTCTGGGAAACCCAACATTATAACTTTAGCTTGGGCAATGCCTACGTCCATAGTCCCTCCACTAGTTGCTGTAAGTATAGCCCCTAGAAGACATTCTCACAGGCTTGTTGAAGAAACAAATGAGTTTGTAGTGAACATTCCTTCCATGGAAATATTAAAGGAAACTTTATTCTGTGGTAGAGTAAGCGGCAGAGATCATGACAAATTCAAAGAGGCCAACTTAACGCCTTTACCAGCTAAAAAAGTGAAACCGCCTATAATAGAAGAGTGTATAGCCCATCTAGAATGTAAACTTCATAACAAATTCACCACAGGCGACCATACGATTTTTGTTGGCGAAATAGTGGAGGCTTACGCAAACAAATATGTTTACANAGAAAGATATAATTTAGAAAAAGCAAGGATGGTTTTTCATCTTGGTGGAAACGAGTTTGCAACCCTTGATCCTAAAGTGTTTTCGCCTAGGTTCTAAGCTTTAGGTAGTCTTGTCTAAAACTGGTAGCTTTCTCCTGGCTTCAAAATCACAACACGGGTTTTCGGAGCCTTTTCTTTTACTTTGTCAACAAATTCTTCTGCCGATTGAGCTAAAACTGGAAAAGTCTTGTAGTGCATAGGAATTACAACTTTGGATTTAAGAAACTTCGCAGCTTCTGCTGCTTCTCTTGCTTCCATAGTGTAGTAGCCTCCTATTGGAAGCAAAGCAACGTCGAGGGTGTAAAGATCTCCGATGAGCTGCATGTCTCCAAAGAGTCCTGTGTCCCCGGCATGGTAAACATTTTTTCCTTCTCCTCCAATAACCACCCCGGTGGGTGCCCCCTTCGAAGCTGTATGAAAAGCGTGAACAACCGATAATTTTACGCCTTGAACTTCTGTGCGTCCACCAATGTTCAATCCCACAACATTTTTAACACCTTGTTCTTCAGCCAAATTACCAAGCTCGAAGGTTCCAACAAAAGTTGCATTAGTTCTTTTACAAATGCTGAAAGCGTCCCCTAAATGGTCAGCGTGATCATGAGTAACATAAACAACGTCTGCCTCTTTGATTTCCGAAGACTTAAATGGTGAAGTAGGGTTTCCATCAAGCCAGGGGTCCACCAAGACGATCTTTCCAGCAATTTCAATTTTGAATGCAGCATGTCCAAACCACGTTATCTTAGCCAACTTTTCACCTCTCTTCACTAAACCTTTTAAATATTAACATTGTTAGCGTTAATAAAAATAAATCGTGACATTGATGAATCGCTATAATGAAGAAGAACTGGAAAAATTTCGAAAGTCTGGCAGAATTCTAAGGGAAACACGGGAGGAAGTAAAAAAGTTTGTCCGTGAAGGCACGCCTATAATTGAAATCTGCGAAAAGGTTGAAAGCCTCCTTAAGGAAAAAGGTGGAGAACCAGCCTTCCCATGCAATGTTTCCATAAACGAAATAGCTGCTCACTACACTTCTCCGCCAAACGATAAGAGGATAATTCCCGAAAATTCCTTGGTTAAAGTGGACATAGGTGTTCATGTAAACGGTTACGTAACTGACACAGCAATAACAATATGCTTTAATCCGGAATATGCGCCTCTAGTGGAAACAGCGGAAAAAGCCCTCGAAGAAGCTATAAAAAATATTCATCCAAACATATCAACCTCTAACCTAGGCAAGCTTATAGAAAAAACCATCAGGACAAGAGGATTTAAACCCATTTCAAATTTAACAGGCCATCAAGTAGGACGNTATTTAGTCCACGCTGGAACATCCATACCAAATGTTTCNCATATTTCTCTTTCAAAAATTAAACTTGGGGAAGTTTACGCTATCGAACCATTTGTTACCTTTCTAGAAGGAGCTGGAAAGGTAAAGGATGGTGACGAAGTCACCATTTTCCGTTTTCTGAAATCAAAAACTTTGAGAAATCCTGATGCAAAACGGCTTTTGAAACATATCGTTGAAAATTTTAGAACCTTGCCGTTTGCAGAACGTTGGCTACAAAATATCCTCTCTAAAAACCAATTCAAAAAAGCCTTCAAGGAATTATTAACATCGAAGGCTTTAATGGGATATCCGATCTTTGTAGAAGCAGGTGGAAAACCTGTTGCTCAAGCAGAGCATACGGTTTTAATAGTTGAAGACGGATGTGAAGTGTTAACTTAAAATTTTCTTTCTTTTACTTTCTCCTTAACTTCTCTGTAAATGGCTGTAACCAGCATTTTTTCATTACATTTCTGGCAAAGATCAACTTCTTTAAATACGTAATCTCCTCGCTGAAACTCTCTCACATTTTTAAAACCACATTTCTTACATTCAATAGTTGTTGTTATAGGAGGTACTTCAATTCTTAAACGGAGAAGACGTCTTCGTGCTTGAAATAGAACATATGTAGATAAGGCTACCCCAAGAAAACCCAGAAGCAGCAGATACCCGGATAAAAGCTGGTTTTGTTCAAGAAATGAAACTCCAGCTATAAGCGCCGCCAAAGACATGGCTAAGGCTATAAAAATTACTATAAGAAAAAGCGTTGGAATCCTTGTTCCAGTAGTCCTAGAAGCTCTACTCATATCAAACATCCTCTTTCACTGTCCAATCCCAATGCTATTGCCAACCCCAGCAATTATTACCCTGTCCCCTTCTTTGGTCTTCTCCAAAATAACCTGTTTTATCCTCTCAATAGCCTTGTCAACAGAATCAAAAATTTCCTTACGCATTGGAGATACAGCGTCTCCAATATCCTCTTTTATTATGACAGCGTTTATTGGAATACGGTATTTCAAAATGGTTTCCTCAATTTTAAATTGGTCGACTCCTGGGCCTCCGATGGCTGCACCCACTCCTTCAGCAACCTCGCCTACTTCTTCACCTTCTAGTTTCAAAGCTGCATCGATCATAATAATAGATGCAATTTTCCCATTGTTTTCTTCAATAACCGTTTTTATAGCATCTCCAGGTTTACCAACATTTCCACCAGGGCCTTCAGCCTTTATGACATATGCGGTGCGCCCTTCGATTGTCACGGTAGCAACAACACAGTCTTTCGCTACTTTTCTGGTTTCTTGTCCATGCATTAGTTTAGCTGCTACCAATGCGCCGACGCCATCGCCTATAGGTTGACCGTAAGCAAAGGCCTTCAAAGCGCTTGCATAGGCTTCAGCCTCTCGCATTACAAGGGGNAGTATCATTTGTAACTGCATTATAATGTAGAGACTTAAGGTCTTCTTGCCAAGCAAATAGAAGTGCCTTATAACCTTGTATATNTAGTTAAGAGCCATAGCCGCTTCCAAAGTGTTTTCTAAATTGTTCGCTTGAATCTCATCTGCTGCTGGGGCCATAAGTTTAACTTCGTCTTTAAATCGAGCGTCTCTTACATCAAGTATATGCTCAAGTTTCCAGACGACTCCAGCTGGATCGAGGCTTTGCGGTGAAATGGTGAAATATTCTAGGAATCTGTCAACCCTTGCTGTGGGGTCTGTTTGAGGCTTACCAATTTCCTTAATTGTTTCTATTGCAATTTTACGGCCTTCATCTCTTATATATTTCAGTTTGTAAAGGGATCCTTCAACCTCTCTAATCATAATATACATCTGAATTCTTTGTCCATAAAATATGAAAATAAAGAATACAATGTAGAAAAGTACGCTTAGAATCTGCGATATCATATCTTCTCCTGGGAGTCCCCATTGATTAAGCAATGGTGTCATTGCCGTCAATCCGTTCACAAACTCACCTTTCGAAAAACTATAAAACGCTTGGTTATAAGTTTTAGGTAATTCTACTTATAATCGCAATCAATGATAAGCGGGCTGCCAGCTTTCCCGGGTTCGCGTGGCCGAAGACCACACTACAGCCGGGAACGGAGCGCGGTTTAACTTCTGAGTTCGGAATGGGATCAGGTGGGACCCGCGCCCTATGGCCGGCAAACCCAAAAGTAAACGTTGACTCTTTGCTCTTTAACTTTTCGCTTAAATCACTCAGTTAGCTTTCCTCTTTTAGGAGAGCTTCCCAGATTCCGAAGCCACCTACAGTCTCTGGTCTTTCGACGGGATTATACCATTTCTTTTTCGTGCCTATTTTTGCTCGCATTTTCCACTTAAAAGGTTTAGGTTCCTTCTCTATCATTTCCAGAAGCTTGTCTATTTTCTTTATGATCTCTTCTCTGTTGTTCTTGTTGATCTGTTTTGGGTTTATTTGTGCTTCGGGTCCAAGCTTGTCCAAATCAACTACAAATTTTCTTAGTTTTTTAAGGTTCGTTGTGGCTGTATACCAGAATCCCCAATCTTGGGCAAGAAGCTTTGCAATGTATTTAGCATCTATGATCTCTTTTTCACTTTTTTCGCTAATTTCATGGGCTTTCAACAAGAGAAGGCAGTCTTTTAGGTCTTTTATGCTGAAAGCTTCCCACATTTGTATTTTTTCCAAAAGCATATCTGTAACAGTGATTGTCGGATAATCAAGTTCTAATCTTCCCCTAAAATCTATAGGATGATTTGCCACTAACAATTTGTCAAAGAACACGTCTACATAAAACCAGCCCTTTGGATGATAGTATATTTGTCTCTCAGACGCTGCAGTGGATAGAGTAGCTTTTCTCTTGGCATAACCAAGCTTTTCAAATAATTCTTTTATTTGTTTTCTCTGGTTGCGATAGGCGATGTAATCTATGTCGCTGTACTCTTGCCCCTTAACTACACCTGTTCCTATTCTCCCAAGTTTTTTAGCAAATTCTTTGTGTTCTTGGCAATGAATAGCAATACTTAGCCCTCCCAGAATCCTTAGGATTATGCCTTCTTTTTTCGCTTTTTCAACTATTTCCTGAGATTCTCGGATGAAGACTTCTGTAGGCACTATTCCCTTCCATTCTTTTGGAAGTTCACGTTTAACTTCCTTTTCCAAAAGCCAAGCCATTTCTTTCTTAACCCTCTATCCTTTGAAGCCTCACAATTTTGCTTCCTTTATACTCTATTAAGAAAGCCCTTAGAATGCCTTCTGCATATTCGCTTCCAGGATTGACACAATAAGTTTTTCCTATTTTTATAGAACCTGAAGATTCATGTATATGGCCATGGAGACCTAGAAAAGGTTGGTATTTTTCAATCATTTTTTTAACAGCTTTTGAGCCCACAGGAACCATGATAACTCTTCCTCCTTGGATGACCGGGTTTAAATTTTTGTCTAGGAGAGGTGCCTCGTCAAGTTTTGTTTGATATGGAGGTGCGTGAAAGTTGAAAATAGCGTTTTCTACGTCTTTCAGTTTGGAAATGTATTTTTCCAGTCTTTCTTCAAGTTTTTCTTCTTCTTCCTCTCTTGCTGTTTTCCACGGGCTTGGATTTACCCATCCGCAACTGACCATTTCATGTTGGTCATCTATTTCTATAACTGTGCCTTCTCCATTTATTACGTGTTTATGACTGTTTACAAGGTCGTCAACGGGAAATCTATCATCGTTTCCTGGACAAACAACAATTCTTGTTTCCTCAGGTACTTTTTGTGGAATTAAGTCAAACCAGTCTTTGAGGGTTGAAAGCATAACCTTGTGAAAAACTTCGTCCACTTTTTTGGGATTTCTAGACATTTCTTCATATTCGCTTTCGCTAGTTACATAAGGGTAATAGCCTATTCCCTTTATGTCTTTTATTGCTTTTTCAAGTTCGCTAGAATCGATAGTATAGTTTTTTTTCAAATGATAATAAGAATACTTTCTATTTTTATGTTCGACAATGGGCACAATCATCTTGCCCGTTAGGTCTCCTCCGCATATAGCTACATCCACTTTAAGCATAGCAGAAGCGTTTAGAAATTTCCTCCAGACACCTTCCGAACCATGCATATCTGTAGCGAAGAGAATCCTAGTGGTTTTCTTTTCTTTCTTTTTGAAGAGAAAGGCCAATTAAATCAATCCTTTTTCTTTTTTCTGTTATTTCTATCCTTCTTTCAATCTATTTAAGTTTAGAGTCATGGAAAGTTTTAAATGTTCTTAGAGGTAAAAATGAAGGTTTGGGTGTTAGAAAGATGGCCTCTAGTAAACCGGGATTATTCGCTAGAGAAGCGACAGGACTAGTGCGGGAAATCGGCTTTATGCTCGGCGTCATAATAATTCTTAGTCACGTAGTGGGCCTAGGCTGGCAAAAGAGAGCCTTCCAATTCACAGGACCAATGCCTATTCCTAACGACTTACTTCCCTTAGGGCTGCCAGCAATCTTTTGGGCTTTTCTTGTATGTGGATTTATAGTGCTTATTACGGGATATGCAAGTGGCTACGTCACAGCTGCTATGCCTAGATCTGGCGGTGGATATGTTACAATTTCAAGAGTAACTCATCCCATACTTGGATACATGGCAGGATGGCTTATGTTCCTTGCCGAAGCCTTTTCTTACGGCTTAATTGGAGTAGCTTGTTTCGAGGCAATTATGATCTTCTTTAACATTGCGGGATATCCCATAAACTTTGACCCTACCATGCTGTTTATTGGTGGCTTAGCGGTTGTCTGGATTTTTGCCATCCTTGCTTTGCTTGGCACAAAACTTTATGGCAGAATTTTGGAGGTTATGTTCTGGATTCCTGCTGTGATAACTGTAGGCTTCTTCGCCATGTGGATTACTGGCATGATGAATCCTGAACCTTTAGCAACGGGTGTACAAGCTGTTATGGGTGCTTCGCCGCAGGAAATGGTAGATTTGGCTTTAGCTAACGGTATGGCAGATAGTATTCCAAGCTTCTTTGACGCCTTTTCCTACGCATTGCCTGGAGCCTTTTGGGCGTACATGGGATGGTATGCGACAACATTCATTGCTGGTGAAGTTAAAGAGGCGAACAGAAAGCTTCCTTTGGTTGTCGTTTCAGCTGGTCTTATCATTATGCTAGTGTATCTAGCGGCTTCTTCTGCCTCAGCTCTTTCATCTATGAATGTCGCTGTAACTCAATATGGTGGTCATGAGTGGAGCTTTTTCCAAGCATATTCATGGCTAAGCTATACAGGGGCTGGGAAAGCAGTAGCAGCTGGAATCCCTAATTTTCAGCCTGCTTGGAGCACAGGAATAGCATCTTTAATAGCTAAAGGCATGGGCTTAGACTGGCTTACCTTAGCCATTGCGATAGCAGGCGTATTATGGCTCGCCAACGACATTCCACCCTTCCTACTGGTAGCTTCAAGAACATTCTTCGCTATGTCCTTTGACAGAATGTTGCCTGAAAGCTTTGCCTATGTAAGCGAAAGATGGCATGCACCAGTCTGGTCAATCATAATAACTGCTATAGCTGGAGTCTTTGGATGTATAGCTGAATCTAACGTAGCTGACTTAGGAACATATTTCTCATTTGCAGGAGTGGTTGGAACCGACATTTTTGACGCGTTTTTCCTGACATTGTTCTGTGCCTCTTGTATGTTACTACCTCTTGAAAGAAAGGAAATATTTGACAGAGCTGCGGTAAAGCACTCAGTTGGCACTGTAGTAATATTGGGATTCATAGCAACTTTGGGAGCAGGCTACTGTTTCTATACCTTCTTAAGAGAGTCGCCTTGGATTTTCCATCCACAAAATATTGCNGACCTTTACAGNTTAAGNGGCTTCTTACTTTGCATCATAGTTGGCCTANTGCTTTACATTTACCACCTGTATAAAAACACTACACAGGGAGTAGACGTTAGAACCCTATACCTAAACATACCGCCAGAATAGCCTTAAATACCCTCCTCTTTTTATTTCTCTCCGTTAAACATTGTTGGTGTATTTAGGTGTTTGAATTAGACCTAATTGTTGACTTAGTGGAAGAACAGTTAATAAAAGGGAAATTCCGTTGGCTTGCGAACTTTAAAGAAATTCACAAGAACTACCGAATAGACGAATTCAATTTCCCTATATACGCAATCGGCGGACTGGAAGAAAAAGGCTTCTTCCTATCAAGAATTTTCTCAGCTTTTGTAACTCCAAAATATAAGGTTCATTTTCTTCTGTTTTCTGCTCCTAAAATAGATGTGAAATCGATAAGAANCCTTGTAATAACATCTAAGAANAGATTCACCGGCGAAGACTGGATTTTTCTAGGCTTACTTCAAGCAAACCCGATAGATAAAAATGTTAAGGAAGCCGTAGAAAACATTGCAGACAAAAGGGTTGGCATAACCCTTCACAGTTTGGCCTCTAAAAGTGTTGTGGCCTCAAAAAACGTTCTGGGTAAAGCTCTTCAAAAACATCTCAAAATAACCGAAGCGAAATTTGAAGCTTTCGACATGCCTAACTACATAAAAAGTTTCGCTATTACCTTCTTTTTGTGCATACTTGCACTCATTGCTATTGCCTTTTTGGGAAATCTACCTCAAATAGTTCGTCCTGAAACAATTCTTGGGGTAGCAATAATCTCTCTAATAGGAGGACACACGCTCTATAAATCACAATACCACATGACATTAACATTAAACAAAAACGGATTTGAACTACGCCAAGGGAAAAACATTGAAAAACATAATTGGCGTGAATTTGACGAAGTGACCATTTATATCACCCCTAAACATGAAACGTGTATAAGGCTACGGTCAAAACAAAAAACATTGGACCTTCCTCTTTCTAGAATTGGAATTTCAAGAAAAGATGCTTA
>Ga0180921_104_pt1 | contig 59175 bp, 69 predicted proteins | sample Deesub1362A_J573_FD_124161 | JGI IMG/M metagenome (GOLD analysis project Ga0180921, IMG submission 124161) | Candidatus Bathyarchaeota archaeon JdFR-08
GATGTTCTTGAAAGATCCGGAATTTACGAGGAATATATGCCGATTGAGACGTTAGCTTCCCGATAATTCCTCAAGTTTAAGGGTTTTAGCTATTTTTACGTTCTGAAGTTTTCCATTTTCACTTATCTGCCATTCAAGTATCACTCGATCAGTGACATTCTTCCTGCTATTAAATTCTTTTCTGCAATGTCCACATTCAATGTCTGACTCCATTTCTATGACATACCAAGAGGTATCTATGTAGTATTGTTTGCAGTGGGGACAACGTAAAACTGCTGTGTCTAACCATGCTTTCATATTATCTCCTCTGTTCAGCAGTTAAGTTGCCTAGCACTTTATAAATTAGTCGTGAAATATGAATGCGATAAGAAGGTGTTAAAAAGTGGCGAAGATAAAAGTTGCTTTGGTTGGTGTTGGAAACTGTGCTTCAGCTTTTGTCCAAGGTTTACAATACTATAAGGATTGCTACGAAAAAGAGAAATCCATAGGATTGCGGCATCTTTATCTTGGCGGTTTTCATCCAAGAGACATTCAAATTGTGGCGGCGTTTGACATTGACGCGCGTAAAGTTGGAAAAGATTTATCTGATGCTATATTTGCTGCACCAAACAATTTTTCAAAAATGCTGGATGTCTCGCCATTAGACGTCAAGGTTCTTAAAGGCCCTGTGTTAGATGGGATAGGTGAATATACACGAGATGTTGTGGAAATAAGTAATCAATCCCAGACGGATGTGGCTAAGGTACTAAAAGAAAATGATGCTGAAATCATGGTTAATCTTCTCCCCAGCGGTGCCCTGAAAGCTTCCCAATGGTATGCAGAACAAGCAATGGCTGCTAACTGTGCTTTTGTAAATGTTACACCAAACTTCATTGCAAGCGATTTAGAATGGGCTAAAAAATTTGAAAACGCTGAAGTGCCGCTTGTGGGGGATGACTTGATAGATCAAGTCGGTGCAACTACCTTACATAAAACTTTGTTAAAACTGCTTTCTACTCACGGGGTTCGCATAATCGAAACTTATCAGCTAGATGTTGGCGGAGGAACAGAGTCTCTGCATACATTAGAAAGAGCTAAAGAGCTAAAAAGAATTGTTAAAACAAGGTCCGTTGAAACAGTCCTACCTTACAAAGCAGAAGTTGTTGCTGGTTCAACAGATTTTGTGGATTTTTTAGAGAATAGGCGAGACAGCTACTTTTGGATTAGAGGGATCTACTTTTGCAATACGCCTATGCAGATAGATTTAAAGTTATCAACAATTGACGCACCAAATGCGGGTTCCGTGCTACTTGATGTTATAAGAGCTGTAAAAATTGCTTTAAATAGAAAACTGAAAGGGGCAATACTGCCTATATGTGCTTATGCTTTCAAGCGTCCTCCGCGACTTGTATCATTAGAGGCCGCTGAAGAAATGTTTACTAATTTTATTAACGAAAAAACTTATGAGTAACTTTCTCTTGCAGCTAGTTTCTGCAATTTATCTATTATTTTTTCTTTTACTCTGCTTTGTTTCATTTTTTTCTTTAGTAAAGTTATGGTTCTTACTGGTGTAGGGTCTATATCTCGCAATATCGCCAAATAAACACTTGTAAAATCTCCGATTAAAGTTGTAGAAAGCATTTTAGCTAGTTTACTTTTGCCTTCACTCCAAATTTCAAAAATTTTTGTTACATGATCCCGTATAAGCTCTTTAGTGATTTCAATCCGTAACCTCATCCCTTCAGATTCATCTTTGTCTCGAATAAAAATTGTCGAAAAACATCTTGCCAATTTATTAGCTCTTTCCCAGCCTACTATTTCATTGTGATTTAATTCTGGAAAAACATCCCATTTTGAAGGAATCTTACTATTCTCGTTTAACTGTTGTTTGAAACGCCAAGAAACTGCACGATAATATTCGAACCCGTAAATGAAAGGCATAGTTCCACAAATGCCAAGTGCCAACATCTTTGAAAAATTTTTATCAACTGTTTTCTCAGGGGAATTATCAAAACTAACTTTCTTTAAGATTTTTATTGTTTCGGAAAACTTTGATTGGACATCCGAAATCAAACCAATTTTCTCTAAAAATAAAAGAAGAGGCGAAAACAAATAAGGAAGAGCCGCACGGGGAGGTATTCCAGAGGGAATTCGTAAATAAGGAACGCATAATTTTTCCGAGAATTTTATGAGGCTTCCACCAGAGCTTACACAGAAAATCATGCAGTGTTTTTTCAATGCATGAAGAAAGACGCTCAGAGTTTCTTCAGTTTCACCTGAATAACTTACGATAAAAACAAGCGTTTTTTCATTTACATATGGTGGTAGCGAATATTCCCTATTAATCTCTATTGGAACAATTATCTCATTTCTCGCCCAGTCCTTAAGCAGTTCACCACCTATAGCTGAACCACCCATCCCCGCCACTATAATTGCCTTAGGTTTTTGATAGTTTGTTGAGATCATTCTGGTAATTTGTAATGCTTTTTCGTAGTGTTTAGGAGCATTAATATAAAAAGAAAGCATGTCATTTTTGTCAATTCTTTTAATCTCATTAAGATCGTCTAATTTTTTTTTCTTTGCAGTTTTTGCTCTCATTTTTCCACCATTTGTAAAATCTTATATTAGGTTTTTAGCTTTTAAAGAAAATATGGATCTTAGGCGGAAAATTAAGTTTGGAAAGAAAGAAAATTGCAATAGCCATTCCTGCTTCTCTTGTATCGGATGCCCCTCATCTGCGTGAGAAAACCTCGAAAATAGGATTGATTGGTAGAGCTGCCGCAATTTTTAGAGTGAAAGAAATAATAATTTATCCAGACGATCCTAAAGCAGATCAGAAAAAGGAAATGGATTTGATCGCTACCTTACTTAGCTATATAGAAACACCACAGTATTTGCGAAAGAGACTTTTTAAGCTTAGACCAGAATTGCGGTATGTTGGTACTCTCCCTCCTTTAAGGACACCACATCACCCTACAGAGAGCAAAATAAAAGATTTGAAAGTAGGGNGCTACCGTGAAGGTATAGTTCTAGCGAAGACAGAAAAAGGTTCCCTTATCGACATTGGAGTTGAAAAGTTAGCGTTAATACCTAATAAAAAACTGGCTATTAACCAACGAGTCACGGTGAAAATCCTTGATGTTAAAAAACGTCCAACAGTTGAATTGGCGGATAAAAAAGAAATACCGACGTATTGGGGATATAAGGTTACTGTAACAAAACAACCATTCGGAAAGCTTGTAAAAAATCTAGCCTTCGACCTTACTATTGCTACTTCCAAATATGGCATTCCAGTGTTAAAAGTTTTACAAGAACTAATNGAAAAATGGAGAAAAGCNCAAAATGTTTTAATCGCTTTTGGTTCTCCATCAGAAGGATTGTATGAAATAGTTAGGCATGAAGGTCTTGATCTCGATGATGTAGTAGATTTCTCGGTTAATACTATTCCTAAACAAGGAACGAAAACTGTTAGAACCGAGGAAGCTGTTGTTGCTTCTCTAGCTATTCTAAACATACATTTTTCTTTTAACGTTTAAATGTTTGTTTTGTGTATGTGCCTTTATGTATTTCGATGTTGCCATGCCGATAACGCTTTCTGCGGTTACTTTCGTTTCTTTGTTTTTGAACGAAAAAATCGAAACTAGGTTAAAATCAGTCTTTGAAGGGAGAGAACTCACTTTAAGAGATACTATTATGCTTGTGATAACGATGGGATTTGTGATATCCCTCATAGTTTTTATTCCACAATTTGCTATTATGATAGTTTTCCTATTCTCTTATTCCCTGCTACTTTTTATGTTTGGATATGTATTCTCAAATGAGAGATGGTACGTAGCCATACTTCCGCCTATAGTATTTGTCATTCTGTACTTGTTTTACAGTGGGACGTCAATATGGTTTCCTTATCTTTTAAATTTATATGGAATAATTTTCGCGATTTTAATTACACTATATCTTGGTAATCTTTTCAGGTGGAAAACAACTATGATTTTTGTCGGGCTTTTGACGGTTATGGATGTAATTTTAGTATTATTTACAGGGACAATGGTTTCAGCAGCAAGACATGTTTCGGGTCTTAAATTACCTGTGTTAATTTCCGTTCCAACAGTTCCTTCAATTGTTACAGAATTAGGACAGCACATTTATATGTCGCTAGGATTAGGAGACTTTTTCTTTGCCGGACTTATTGGAATACAGTCCTTTAAAAGATATGGAAAACGTTTCGCCATTATTTCTCTTCTAGCAATGTCATTTTCTTTTTTCATTTTTGAAACAATACTACTCACTTATAATCTGATGGCATTTCCAGGCACATTAATGATTATCTGCGGATGGTTACCTTTAGCGATATTTAAAAAATGGAAACATTAAGAATTAATTTGCAATAAAAAGGAAGGCAAAATTGCGTTTATCCAAATAATGCTCCAAGTCCTTCGAGTGCTGCTTCTTCTTTAGCTTTTTCTTCCTCTTCTTTCTTTTCCTTCTCTTCTTCTTTTGGCTTTTCTTCTGCAGCTGGTGCTTGTGTTGGAGGAGCAGCCACTGGAGCCATCATTGTTGGCGCAGTTTTAATTGCTTCTTCTATGTCGACTTCTTCCAAAGAAGCTACTAAGGCTTTAACTCTGACAGTGTCAACGTTTACGCCCGCAGCTGTCAAAACTTGTGTTAGATTTTTCTCGTTTATTTCTTTTCCAGCCTTGTGAAGGAGCATGGCGGCATAAATGTATTCCATACCTTTTCACCTCTCCATTCAACTATTTTAACTTTTTTCACCAGGTTTTGTTTTTCCCTCTAAAGAAGGAATCCTACTACTTAAACTTAACATTTGAACATGAGCCTTTCTAATCAAATCAGCTATATTTTCTTTAGTAGGTATGACCGCATTTGTAGAAAGAGCGTATGCTTCGTGATGAGCCAATTGCACAAGTATAACCATGTTTTCTTTTGTTGGATAAGCAACACTTACAGATAAGGCAAAGGCTTCTTCATGTACTTTACTAATTTCTCGTAGTGTCTCTTCTACATCAATTTTCAAGTGTTCCTGAGTTATTATCAAGCCATTATCATAAGCAACTTTCATTGCAAGACCCGCTTCAACAGGTTTTATTCCAAGCTTTGACAATACAGCAGCAAGCCTCTCAGAAATTACTTCACCCTTCTTTACAACTAAAGTATCTTTGGTTATCCAAACGCTTCCTGCCTCAATTCGTGTAGGCAAGCCCACAGCGTTCAATTGGCTTATAATCGGCCCAGGGGGTTGACCAGTATTTCCTGCAGGTACTACAACGTCAAAGGCTGCTATGTCTCCAGCTTTAGCTGTGGTTTTAACCTTTCCTTTTTCCAGTAACAAAGCCAACTTGAAAGGATTTAAATTTGTAAAAAGGTAAATGTTCGATCCAGATAGGTATTCTTCTAATTTTTTCAATTCGGGTTTTTCTTTACATTTCTCTATAGCCAATCTTGTAATAGTGTTTTTAATGACTTTCATGAAGACCTTGTCTGAAAGTTTTTTCTTAAGCTCTTGAAGTTGTGCTGCTCTAACTTTTTGTAGACTTGCTATCCCAATGACATCATATTGTCCTAACAACTCTGTTATCTCTTCAACTTCACTGATTTTTTTCTGTAACACTTGCTGAGACGGCATTGAATTTTCCTCTTTTACGGTTTTATTTTAACAGGCTTACCCATAGAAGTTTTAATGTAAGCATAATCGATGTTCTTGATTCCTCTTTTAAGCTTTCCTTCTATAACCCTCAAAACTGTCTGAATATTGTCTGCTATCTCCTCTTCCTTCATGCTTTCTGTTCCTACGCGGCATTGTAAAATTGGTTGATTACGCATTCTAATTCTAACCGTTTTACGATGTTTCTCTATTAATCCTAATATATCAGCTGCTGGAGGGACTGGTACAGGCAGCTTTCCTCTAGGACCTAAAGCTGGACCTAAAATTTTTCCCACCGAAGGCATTAAAGGAGCTTCAACTAAGAAAACGTCATATTCGTTTGCTATTTTACGCAGTTCTCGTTTCTTACCAGCTAACCCTTCTAGTTCACTTTTATCCATAATCCTGTCTGCTTTAGCCTTTTTAGCTTTCAAGGCCAGTTCTCCCGAGGCTATGACGCATATTTTGTTCTGTTTATTGGGAATGGAATGTGGGAGTTCTATAACCTCTTGAATTCGTCCTTCTGGTGATCTCATGTCTATGTCTTTTAGAGTCAGAATAAACTCTATGGATTGGGTAAATTTTCTTTTACCAGCATTTCCCTTCGCTTCGTTAACTGCTTTTAAGATTGTTTTCTTGTCTAAGGGCATTTTGAAAGCCTCGTGCCATTGAGGGAATGGAACGCGGTTATAAAAATATTGTCTTATTCTTCACTTTTACTAAATATTTCATCATATTTGCCTTCATCGATTTCTCTCTGTAATTCTTTAGGATCTTTTCCTTCCACGGTGACTCCTATGCTAACGCAGCTTCCTAAAACCTCTTTCACTGCAGCTTTTATGGTCTTTGCTAGAAGCTTCGGTCGTTTAATTTTCGCTATACGGACAATTTGCTCAAGGGTAAGATCACCAACTTTCTGTGTGTTAGGGGTTGCAGATCCCTTCTCAATTTTTAACTCACTAACAATTAAAGCGGCCGTTGTCGGTGTTCCCACACTAACTTCAAATTCTTTTGTTTCTGGATCTACTGTAACTTTCACGGGAACTTTCATTCCAGAATAATCCTTTGTAAGCTCGTTTATTTTATTCACAATGGCCACTACGTTTACTCCCAGGGGCCCTAATGCAGGACCTAAGGGTGGACCTGCAGTGGCTTGTCCTCCACTTACAAGAAGGTCAATAACTTTTTTCTCAACCATTTTTAAGTTTCACCGCTTTCTGCTTTGGCTTTTTCCACCAATTTAACATAATCTGAATGAACAGTTATGGGCAGCGTAAAAGTCGCCTCTAACAATTCAAGTGTAACTTCAGCTTTTCCTCTATCTATGCGAGTAATTTTTGCACGCATACCTTTGAATGGTCCTCCCGTAACTTCAACAATGTCGTTTTGGCTTAACTCTTCAATTATGGGTTTTCTTACTATATACCTCTCAATTTCAGAAAAGTCAACGACTCCAGGAACTCTTTGGCGTACATGTCTGACACCTGATATGGCCTCTTCCACAAAATGCGGGCCCTCCGCCTCTAAGAAAACATATCCCTTTAAGGTGTCGGGTACAAGAACCGCTTTTATTGGTATTTTATTCATCTCTATTTTTGCAGCAACAAATTTAGCTACATTTTTTTCTTGCCCAGTGGTTGTTTTGACTGCAAAAATTTTAGTGGGAGGTTCTTGCTCCTTTTTGTCCATGGAATTATCTTCCTTTTAAGGGGAACCACCGGGCTGAAGAACTACTGCTAATAATTTAATTACAAATCCTATTAGACCTACTGCCCCTATACCTAGAAAGCATATTTTTATGGAGAGCCAAAGCTCGCTTTTTCCAGGCTTTACGGCAAGTTTTAATGTTCTAGTACATTGGGAGAGGAAGGATCTTAAGCCCATGGTTCATCGCAAACTCAACATTTCAATACGAATATAAAGGTTACTGTGGAATTGGATTCTATTAACTTTTCTCTGAAAATGGAAAGATAGACTTTAAACTTTTTCAAAAGGTAAATTTATTTCTCTAAGCATATCTATCAATTTCGGTTTGTACTTACCCTTTATTCCTTTCCAATCTAAAACTGCAGATTCAACTTTTTCCAATGTTTTCACAGTGCATTGCCTGAGATTCTCCAAATCTATGCTAGGAATGGCATATTTAGGAATGATATGTCCAAAAGCCTTGTCCTCTTCTAATGCGATTCTCGTAAACTTTTTGTTGTAATGAGGTCCTCCTATACCAAGGACAGCTTCTGCAGGAAAATGGTCAAACATTGATGTAGCCTTTATGGCTGCGTGGGCAACAACTTCTGCCGCTCTTAGGTCTCTCCATTGCTTCGGTGAGCTTCCTAATTCAACAAACATTGTAGGTACATCTAAACTTGGTCCATGATGAGTACATTCATAAGAAACCTCATAATCAAGATTCCTTTTTTCTTTAAAATGCATCATGGTCATCAAAGCATATCTCATGGCATTTGCTGGAGACACCGAAACTTTTTTGGGGATACCCCCTAACTGCGCTTGGTCCAGGTTTCCAGGGGTATGTACAGATAATGTTGGAGTACCACTTATGCTGCTGTGGCGTGAAATGAAAATCACAAGCTCTAGGTTTTCCATAAAGCCAGTTATGTTTTGTGCATATACCGCCTCATCTTTTAAAGTTACGAGTTTAACAACCTTTTCATTAACTTCTCTAAAATAAACAGGGCTTTCTTGAAAAGTTTCGGCAGTTTCTCTAAAATTATAATTGGACAAAATCTGTTCTGCAATGTTTAAACTGGCTATATCCTTCTTTGAAGCGACTATTAGGATCATTTCTACTTTCCTTTACCACTCTCTTGCTCTAAAACAAATGCTCCACAAAGTTTATAATTGTTAAAGAAAGTTGAAGCTTGCAAAATGAATAAGGGTGTTTAAAAGATGATGCACTTAATTAACTTCAAAGAACTATCTGGTCAACAACTTATAGAAATCATTGATAAAGGTATTGAAGTTAAACATAATCCAAAAAAATATCGAAGTGCCCTAAACGCCAAATCATTAGCCATGATCTTCCAGAAAACTTCGACAAGAACCCGCGTATCCTTTGAAGTTGCTATGACCCAATTGGGAGGACATGCTCTTTACATTGACTGGAGAACAACAAATTTTACTATTGCAGATGTTTATGATGAAACCCAATACTTGTCACGTAATGTTGACTGCATAATGGCAAGATTGCTGAGAAACTCTGATTTACAAGTTATGGCAAGGGCTTCTCATGTGCCTGTGATTAATGGATGCGATGAGAAATACCATCCAAGTCAGGCTATAGCAGATTTAATGACAATGAAGGAAAAAAAGAACAAATTGAAAGGTGTAAAACTTGTTTACATAGGAATTCATAACAACGTTTGCAACTCTCTTATAGAAGCCTGCACGAAAACTGGCGTGCAAATAACAACAGTGACGCCTATATTTAATGAACCCTCAAGAGACGATGAACTTCTAGAGAAGGCTAGAAAAACAGGGCTTTGGAAAACCACCACAAATGTAAAAGAGGAGGTTAAAGACGCCGATTTTGTTTATACGGACACTTGGATTGACATGGAATTTTTCCAAGACCCNAAATTCGCTGCAGAAAAAGATAAACGCATTAAGCTTATGAAGCCTTTTCAAATNAACGAAGATTTGCTGAAGGAAAGTAACGCCTTTATAATGCATGATATGCCTATTCATAGAGGATATGAGATAAGTGCCGATGTCATCGAAAGTCCTAATTCGATAATATATGAGCAAAGCGAAAATAGACTGTATTCAGCGAAAGCAATACTTCTAAAGTTGTTAGAAAAATACTAGAAGAGTTATCCTTTTTTATGCACTAAAGTGATGATTAAAATTAAGGTTTTAGATAAAAGCTATTTCAAAATCATGTTCACAAATTTTTCTGGGTTAAATTGTTCTAAATCTTCATAGGTTTGACCAGTGCCGATGAACAAGATAGGCTTCTTTGTAGCGTAGGTAACGCTAATGGCTGAGCCTCCTTTAATGTCAGCATCCACCTTTGTAAGTATAGTTGCATCAATGTTCACACTTTTATGAAATTCCTCCGCTTGCATGACTGCATCGTTTCCAGTAAGGGAATCTACCGTTAAGACTGTAAGGTCAGGATTTACGATGCGCTTAATTTTGGCTAATTCGTTCATTAAGTTTCGATTTGTCTGTATTCTTCCAGCAGTGTCTATTAAAACCACGTTTATTCCGTGAGCTTTCGCATGATTTATAGTGTCATAGGCTACTGCTGCAGGATCTGCTCCATATTTGTGCTTGATCATTCGAATTCCTAATCGTTTAGCATGTTCTTCTAATTGTTCGATAGATCCAGCTCTATAGGTGTCACTACATGCCAGTACCACAGAATATCCCTTCCTGTTAAGAAACCGTGCAATTTTGGCTATGGTTGTTGTTTTTCCTGTGCCGTTTATTCCAACAAAAACTATAACAAAAGGTTCGCCTTTCTTACGTTTTTCTTCTACAGCTTTTAGCAGATNTATATTATTATTTGTNTGCATTACTTCCAGAAGTACTTCTCTCAAGTTTTTTTCCACAATTTTTCTGCGATCTTCAAGTCTTCTTANCTGCACTCCTTCCAATCTTTTTTCTATTTCATTGCATATTTTTTCTGCTACAGGAAAAGCAACATCATTTTCTACAAGACTTAGCTTGAACTCAGAGAGTATTGAACGAAGATTTTCAGCCTTAAGCTCTGTAGTTGTAACTTTGTTCACAAGATTTTTAAGCCCAGACTTAAGTTTCTCAAACATTTTATGACGTTTTCCCTTCTCTTAATTCAACCACAAGCCTGTCAAATTTTTCTTTGTCTTCACTCATTTTCTCTGCTACTCTTGCAAGCTGCTGTTGGAGAGAGGTTCTTGATTTTTCAAGGTTTTCTAGACGACTTTTAATAATTTCTTTTGCTTCTTGCAAGGTTTTTTCTACAGAAATTCCTGCGCCCATTCCCACTATTATTTTGTCTGGATTTGAAAGTCTCGCTTTGATATATGAATTGCCACCTATGGGAACCAGTAGTTCAGAATTTTCTTTTTCTTCTTCTAAGCCTTCAAGCGTCATGCTTGCATAGGTTAAATCTGTGATTGCAGCGTTTATCATGTTAATTCTGGACTGTATAGCCTCGCCTGTCTGTTCAAGAAAACGCATTTCAACGCTTAGTTTGCGGAGTTTTTCTTCAGTTTTACTCGCCACCTTTTTCTTCTCCTACAACAAGTTTTTTTAGCAGGGGATTTTCTATTTCTTGAGGCGGGATCTCTTTAACATCGAGTATTTTTATGTGAAAACGTTTTACTCTATGTTTGCTTCCCAATTCAGCATAAACCTTTTCTACAGCATGTTCAGGTTTGATGGCTATTATTTCCTTCCTAAAAGGCGTTTTCAAGTTTGGTTTTCGAATTTCTCCTGTTACTCTGAAAACTTTCATACTATCTACTCTCCTTTACAACATCCAATGCGTTCCCAATTATAAACATCTCGGGTCCTGTGGTTAGAGAACCAGCAACTGCTGTGTAACGATTGCATATTAAGCCTGTGCCAATATAGGGTATGCCGCAGTTAATTGTGCCGACGTCTACTGGAACTTTTAAAACTTCTTGTAAAAGTTTCTGCTCCGAATCCTTTAGCATGGGATGTGCTAATACACCTTTATTTGTGGCCACGGCTAAGGATCCGACGTAGGGTAATCCTGCAATTTCTCCAGGCAAAGCTTCTACGTCTAAAGTTTCAGAGATTTTCTTGATCTCCGTGGTTTTTAGGCGAGGGTCAACTATTGCTCCGTAATCGTTTGCCAAAACCATATTGCCATAAGCAGTTTTTTTGGTTTTCATAATTGTCGTTTTCCCATCAAAAACAGATTTTACTGTTTTAATTTCTTCTTCTTGGACAAAATGTGGAAGTAGTATCCCATTTGAATTGGCGCATGCCAAGGCACCCACAAGAACCGATTCACCGATATTTGTATGTATTAGCTCCACATTTAACCAATTAGCCATTCTTTTGGCTTTTCTGTGCGAGAAAAGCTTTGGAACTATAACCATCTTGTCTGTAGCAAGAGAGTAAACACCTATACTTGCACTTCCAAAAAGACTTGTCAGATAAATGGCCAAGGATTAGTCTCCTTCAGCCAAGTAAATAGTAACATTGCCTTCCTTATCTTTTGCAGCTCTGACACGTATTTTTCGTGGAGGTTTTTCTATTCCTCTACTCCAGATTCTTTCATTTACTTCATTACTAACAATAAGCCTTTTAGGCTCTTCTTCCTCTCCACGAGGTTCTAACTTCATGTGTCTAACAATAAAATTCTTAAGTATTCGTATTGCTCTAGGGGCTCTTTTGTTTGGCGGTGAAATCCAAGCTTTTCTTAAGGGAACTGTATAAACTCTTTCTTCAATGATGTCCTCTTCAAGTTCTTCTTCTCTGGGGGGTGGTTTAACTTCTTCTTCAGCCTCTAATGCTTCTTCTGTGAGTTCTTCTTTTATTTCTAAAGGTTCTTCGTTTTCTTCTTTTTCCAGCATCTCGTTTTTTTCCATTCTTTGCTCTGTAGCCACTTGCTCTTCCTCAGTTTCAGTTTTTTCTTTTTCCATTTTTTCATCCATGTATCAGTCTCTCCTAAGCTTTTATTTTCCTTGTTCTCCAATGTCTTCTCTTTGGATGTGTTCTAAACTTTCCTTGCGTTTTTGCAATTACCCATGTGGGGACAGCCCTTTTTTGTTTTCCAGCTTTTGCCAGTCTTCGTTTTTTTGCTGTAGGCTTGTTTCTCGCCATTTTTACAACCTTCTTATTCTAGGTTCTCTTTTTCCCGACTGAAGTTGAATAAGTATTTTCTTAAGCTGAGAATCTTCAAGAGGTATAGGCAGTTTTCCCTGTTGTGCTAACTGAATCAGCTGTAATTCTAACTGTGCGGTAAATTCTGGCCTAACCATTTTTAGGTTTGTAAGTCTTTGTCTAGCTTTTGGGGTCAGTATTTTTCTTAGTAGTGCCTGTTTCTGTAATTCCAGCTGCTGTTGTATTTGTGCCTGTTTCTGTTCTTCAGCCATCTTCTGTTGTAATTCCAAAAGTTTTCTTTTGCGAATTTCTTCTAACTCTTTGTCATAGGCCATTCTAATCGCCTTTTTGATATTTCTCCAGCTCGGGGGCTTCCTTGATCATTTCCTTCTTTACTTCTTCCGCTATTTCGTTTAGAAGTTTTCTCCCTTCCCGCGTGACTTTTCTTCCTTGAGGCTTCAATGTTTCGATTAATCCTGAGGCTTCTAGTTGCTGCAAGGCTTTTCTTATTATAGCCCCGCTAGATTTAACTTTGTGTTCTGGGTGAACGCCGAAATCTTTTCTTCCTCCATACTTGGCTCTTAATTTTTCAACGCCTATGGGGCCATGGACATAAATTTTCCTTAACAGAGAAGCACAACGGGTATACCACCAGTCAGAGTTTTGAGGTTGTCTTTGAACATGTGCTCCNGTTTTCACAAAGCTNGCCCATGNAGGAGGAGTTATCTCGTCCACATTGCCTTTTAAATAGTTGGCTAGTTTTTCTATGAATTTGGACGCTGGGACATCATTGGGGGTTATCAAGATTCCTTTTCCCCTATTTCTTTCAGTAAAATCGGGAGGCCAAATATAAAGGCTTTCACTTTTTGCGTCGTTTGTAAAGCATAAAAGTGTTTCCCCTAACCTCGACAAGAGACGACCGTGTTTCTCCAGCAATTTCTGAAGCAATCTCTCTTGTTTTGCCATTCTCATGGGCTGCCTTCAAAACTTTAATTTTAACCATCTCATTCTTATCTAACTGTTTATTAACCTCTTTCAACAGTTCCTGTGAAACGCCTCCCTTCCCAACCCATATCGTAGGCTTTTCTCCACTTAACCTCTGCTTTACACGTCTTTTCGTTTTTGCACTAATTTCGTTCATTAATCATCTTCTTCCTTCTTTTCTTTATAGGTATACGCATATGCTTACCACAATTTAAACAAGTAATTACAATATGTGGCTCTCTTCTCTGCTTAATCCGAACTAGGCAATTTACACCAGGCAAAATAAAACTTTTACAGTGTCTGCAAACCATGCGCCTATACTCCCTTGGCAGCCGAATCCTAGCAGCCATAGCCACCTTTCTTGCTATGTCAACATAACGTTGCGCCAAATAAGGATCTTTGTTAAAAATTTCTTTTGCAAAACGAAAAAGAGTTCTAACACGCTGAAGAGCAATACGCTTAGTAGTAGCATCAACCATCCTTTTGCTTCCTTCGTTATTTTAAGCCTACAATAAACGAAATTAGCCTTTCTATTCTTCAAATATCTTTTTAAAATTCATAAATGACTAAGATGATGATTTGCATAGATGGTGAAGTAGAAAAAGCGTAAAGAATAGGATAAATATCTCAAAAGATATCTGAAAACCTCTTTTAAAGAGGTAATAAAACACTTAAAATCCATAAAATATGAAACAGAACATGTAATGGTGCAACAGAATGTTTTTGTTTTAAAAGTGATGGAATAGTGTGAGGGGCTAGATTTACATATATGTTTATAATTAACAGTTTTTGAAAGCAGGTTTTGGATACATTTTTTCAATAATACCAGAATTCTAGCCTCTTTCTAGGAGCATTCTTTTAGTTAGGATATGTCCTTTAATGTGGAATTGTTATTATAATTGGATTGAACGGAGGGTAAGGACGCTATTTACTATGCTTTAGAGGGTTAAATTAATTATCATGTAACGATAAATATCCGTGATGTGAATAAAAATGGAGAGAAAAAAGAAAATCATAATTGGCGTCTTAGTAATTATTGTCGTATCCATCGCCTTAATAGTTGGAATATATCCAATGGTGACAGTGGCGAAGATTAATGTCACTTTAGAGGTAACTCACAGCAGCTCCTATGATGTCTCCGCGAAAAACATGCAGATAGTAGTCACTAAAATGTCTTATATAGAGTATACCTTCTTTAGTCGACGCTCTGTGAGTGAACATGAGAAAATGGGTGCTGACATCATCAACTTAGAAGTTAACTTTATCTTACAAACCCCTACAGGAACAAACTTAACTATTGGACAATTTGATTTGACTGGTGAAGGATCTAAAGACTTTAACTTGGTTGTTGGACCAAACGAAGGACTAGAAGAAAGTGGTGAATTCATCCTCTTCATAGAAATTAATTTAAATGTCAATCCTCCTGCTGGTCCACCTATTGAACTTAACAAAACCATAGAAGGAACATTCGAAGTTCCATAGTAGTTAAGCCTAATTTCACCATATTTTTAATAGTCTAATTAATCTTCTATTAGGGCTTACTCTTCTTTTAGTATTTATTCTAAGGAATGGACGCAAGGTAGCTTGCTACCGAGCACACCACAAACAACTAAATTTTACCTCTTTTGGTGCGGGGGGCGGGATTTGAACCCGCGGAGGCCTACGCCAGAGGATCTTCCTCTATTCAGAGAATACGCATTGAAACAATGCGAAAAGAGAGAAAAAAGAATAGAGAATGGACAGAATAAGAGAATAGACATTAATCAGTTGCTAAAGGATTTTGAAATGTTTTGTAAAGTTGACCTTCAGCTTGCAGATTTAAGCATTAGAAATCATATTAGAGAGATTAAGAGGTTTCTAAAGGCTACAAAACTCAATCCTTACACGCTAAGTAAGAGCGATTTAAGAAATTATTTGGCTCCCTTTAGCGAAAAGAATCCATATGTTTATAAAACGGTTTTAGCAGCCCTAAAGAGGTTCTTCAGAGATTTTCTTGAAAGACCAGATGTTGTTGAGGGTTTACATTTTCCAAAGTATCCTTTAGAACCTAAAAAGGTTCCTTCAAAGAAAGAATTACAAAGATTCTATGAAACTCTTGAAGATGACAGAGAAAGAGCCCTTTTTCTGATGTTTGCAACTACAGGACTTAGAAAAAGCGAGGTTCTAAACTTAAAAATTGAAGATATTGACTTAGAAGAGCGAATGGTTACTCCTAAAGCTCATCGTGGCAGAACAAAAAGAGTCTGGGTTTCATTCTTTAATGAAGAATGCCAGAAAGTTCTGAAAAGATATTTATCAAAGAGAAATGACAATAATCCAAAGCTCTTTCCAATAAGTCGAGTTACATTATGGAAAATCTTTAGAAGAGGAAGAGATAAAATAAATGTCCATTTAAATCCTCAAATCCTCAGAGAATGGTTCTGCTCAGAAATGGGAAGACTTGGCGTTCCAGACCGCTACGTTGATGCTTTCTGTGGAAGAATTCCAAGAAGCGTTTTAGCAAGGCATTACACAGATTTCAGCCCAGAAAAACTAAGAGAAATTTATGATAAAGCAAATCTTAAGGTCTTAAATTAAACTTAAAGCTTCTTCATTCATATTCTTAAAAATGAAGAAAAGTGCTAAAGCTACTGGCGTAAGACATTGGTCCACGCATTAAGGCTTTGGTTATCAACAGGAATGGGAGAACTAGACGTACCAGACAGATACATAGCATTTTTTGCTCAATCCTCTTATGGCTCATTCAATTATTATTTTTTTGTAATTCACTCATTGACAACTAACTTTGATTTGCTTCTAATAAAAGCTTTTAAAACTCCCTTCCTTAAAATCGCTATTTAAAAACGGAAATTGATACCTTTTCCACATAAATCCCACTTTTAAATTCGCAGAAAAATTAAAAATTAACGTTCAAAATAGAGAGACACCTTATAGAGTTAAATCCAGATTGTCTTAAAGGGAATTTTATAAACACGCAGTTTGTGAATATAGTTTGAAACCGCCTCAGCCGTAAACGGGACGTTGTATGTTTCCAAATAATTTTTTATCGCTTCAGTTAACCATCTAAATGTTATGGGTTCCTTATTATTCGAAGGTTTACAAATAGTTCTCAAAATGGTTTCAATAGCGCTGTAGTTAAATCCTTGCATTGCTGTTTCCTCGGCTAATAATCTCAGCTGTTCAGGGGTTATAGTAATTGTTTGTTCACGTTTAGCCTTCTCAAGAAGTTGTTCCCATATCACTAGCATTTCTTCCATTGTGAAAGGGGGGTCAGTATAGTATGTAGCTGCATGCTCTTCTATTCGTCGCCAAAGGTCTGGATGCTCCTCCTTCAAAATCCATACTTCATTGCATATTCCTACAATCTTAACGTGACTGTTTCCTATAGCCACATCGATAAGCTTTTTTATTAAACCTTTAATAAAGCAATCCCTACTATTTAGTGCAGTCAACTCGTCTATTACAATAGCCTTCCTATTGTTTTCTTCACTTAAAATTTCAACCAGTTTAAGTAAGTTTTGGGCCTCTCGTTCTCCGATTGGTAGCTGGTAGTATATTACCCTGAATCCCAGCTTTTCCAGTGTATTTTTCGTCAAGAAAGTTTTTCCCTCGCCACCTAAACCATACAAAAGCAGGAAGGGTTTTTCTTGAACATTTTGACGGATGAATTTTGAAATTCGGAATGCGGGAATGACTTGAGGATCGGTCTGCTTTTTTCCTTTCTTTTTTACTTCCATTTTTACCTGAAATAATATTGCGAAAAGAAAAATATAAAGTTTTCTTTATTGAATATTAAGACTTGACAAACCTTTTTTTATTTTAAATAATAGAAAAGGGGAATATGATTGAATGAAAGATCGCCACTCTTGAATCCAATATGCTGGGTTTGTAGACGGACGTGTATTAAAAATGTCTCACCTCATGGACCTAATTTTTGGGGGAAGGCACACAAACTGATAAGTATTTTCGGAGTTGAACTGGGTGTTGATGAAGAGATTATTAAAGAGGCAACCGAAACTTTCTTAGAGATTATTTCTGTCATCGGCCCTCGCAAAAAATCAACACCTGGGCTCATATCAATAGCAATCGCTGTATTATTTAACGCATTGAAAAAGAGAAAAAATTATTCTTCTCTGACTCTTGAAAAATTTCTTCAAAGCCTTCCTAAACCTCCTTGCAAACCATTTGGATGGGCCTTGCCAGAAGAAATTCAGAAGCTACTTCAAAGGATACAAAAATTAAAACTAGAACATTGACAATTGCTGATTGATGCATTCTGAGGACAAGTAGTTTAAGACCAGCTTATTTCTTTGGGCTGGTCTTTTTTAAAGCTTAAAACTCTTCTCCATTAGCTTACCCGATCTCTTCACATCTTGTAGTTTACACATTTGGAAAACATATTAGAAAGACAAAAGGTTTATAAAATGACTTACCAAAAAGTTATAAATCAAGCTACCAAATAGTCAACAAAAGTGGTAGCTTGAGCCTCTTTAGAAGACACAATAGAAAAGAGGTAGCAAACAAAATGAAATTGAAGAACATCACTGCTGATATAGAAGAGTTAATAATTACGAATATTAGCGAAAAAGAATTAGATGATCGATTAAGGGATGGCATTGAAAAAGGAGTTGTCAGCGGCGAACAATGGTTCCGAAATTATAATTTTTGGTACCAAACTCCAGCTTTCGCTAATCCCTATAAGACACCATATGAAGAGCTGCGTCTGGTCATGACAAAAGAGAAGACTTTAAAACCACATTTAGTAAGAACATTGAAAGTTTACTATGGTTTAGGTATAGGAGATACAGAAATAATTCCCGTCATTTGGGATCTTTTAGTGGATAAATATGCTGAAATATATGCTATCGATGTCATACGGGATTTTATTGAAAATTTTATTCAGGGATTAAAGAATCTAATTTACTACCCCCAATACTTAAATTCAAAAATCAAATTTCTTGGGTATAATACGTTATTTGAGAAATTGAAGCCTACCGATTTTAGATTAGATAATATTAAATACGAAAGATTCACTCACATTTGTTTTGGAAACACTATAGGAAATTTTGATCAATATGAAATTTTTTCTATTTTTAAAAAGCTTATAAAACAAGATGACTATTTGCTTTTAGGCTATCAGTTAAATATAGGGGAAAAACTTATAATAAAACAGTACGTAGGTAATGTTCGATTTAACAGGTTGATCAAGGCGTGCATTAGGAAATTCGAAAATTTGAAAGATAAGGAAATTAAATGGAAATACAACGATGAGAATGATTTTGTCGAAGCATGGGTTGATAACATTCTTGTTTTTCGCTCTAAAAAATACGATCAGAAGAAATTAGAGGATTTTGCCAGAGACTACGGGTTTGAAATTGAAAGGGGAAAATTAAGAAAACCTTTACATTTTAAGGAAGGGCTAGTTGGAGTAAGTCTTTTTAGAAAGATCTCATGAATTGAAAAAGGAGATGAATTAAATGAGTAACGAAGAATTTCCTAATTACAGTGAATTATTACGTAATAATATAATGCCTATAGACTTGTTGATCCTTAACGAACTTGTCAAAGGAACTCCGGAGTCTAGAATACCTGAGAGAATTAAAGAAGAATTGGGTATATCTATCTCTAAAACTACTGTTGGTTCAAAAATCCGTGAAATGAAAAATAGAGGAATAATAAAAAAGGTTGAAACAGCTATTGTTGATCCTTCTAAATTATACCCCTATATATATCTGGCATTCATCAAAACAAATTTGCGTTCGCAGTTAGTACCAGCTGCAGTTATAACTTGGAGGGATGCCTTTGAAAAAATCAAAGAAATAAACAAAAAATTTGGTTACCCTATACGGATGCTATTTAATGTAGGGGGAACTGGCGAATATGATTTCGTTGCGATTATTTATACAAATGATCCACGTAAGTATCACGAATTCAAGGAAGAGCTAGTGAGAAGCACGGGTATAATTGAGAAATACGACACAAAATATGTTGATGTGCCGGAATTGTTTCATTTTGATCCTATATCTGTTCCCGATTTTCGGAAATACAGCGAATGGATAAAAAGAACCCACAAAACATTCGAAAAATGGTTAAAGAAAGAAGCCACAGAAACTTAATTGTATCGATGCAATATAAAGTAATTCCTTATATCTTTTTAGAAGAAGCTCCGACAATCTAATAATTCTATCCATTCTAATGATCTAAAATCATCCCACATTGCACGCAATTTGCTTGTTTCGGTTGAAAAGCCCGATTTTTAACGGAAAATTGAGGTTCGAAAATTTTGTTTGTAAATTCTATCCCTCTTAGGAGAGTTTCGAGGGCTTCGTGAGATTGACAATGAAAAGAAAAATATAGATTAGGAGATTATTCCCAAAATATTCATAAATAAATTGAGAGTTAATTTCTAATGTGAGTTACTCATAATTAAGTGTTTGGAATCCATGGTGGAAGAAGGTAGAAGAGATAGAAAAAGATCCTAATATAAGAAATTGGAGAGGATCTTCTTTTAAATGGCAACCAAGATTAGGCAAGACATTCGAAGATAAAGATGTCATATATGTCCTAAGGGGACCTCGTAGAGTAGGAAAAACTACACTTCTCAAGTTAAAGATAAAAAATCTCCTCCAAAAAGGAGTACCACCAGAAAATATATTTTATTACCCTTGTGACGCCGTAGATGGGCCAAAGCAGTTAGTTTCAATTATAGGATTTTTATCTTACGCGCATAAAGAAAAATGATGGTAGAGTATACTTATTAATTGATGAAGTTTCAATGCTTAAAGATTGGCAACGTGGAATAAAACTTTTTGTAGATGCTGGTAAGTTAAGAAATTGCACTTGTATATTAACAGGTTCACATAGTATCGATCTGCGGAAAGCTTCTGAGTCCCTTTCCGGTAGGAGAGGTATATAAACTTCGATACGGGACTCCCGACAAAATTTTGTTACCAGCAAAGTTTTCAGAATACGTGGAAACTCGCGAAAGGAATTTACGTCAGACTCTTAGAGAACTCTGGCTTTTGCCCATAAACCGGCGAAAGGAAATTCTCCTTAAATTAGCGATGGGGAATATACCAATTGAATTAGAGAGGTTGATGATTTACTCGAATGAGCTAGAGATTCTTCTTGAAGAATACCTTGTGACGGGAGGAATAGCTCAAGCTATCAACGAATACATTTCTACATGTAGGATCTCAGAAAACACGTATGAAACCTTTGTCAATTTCCTTATAAGAGATATTTCAAGATGGGGCGCTAACGAGAATTATGCTAGACAAATAGTACGACGGATCATCGAAACTCTTTGTAGTCGGGTAAGCTGGAACTCGTTAAAAGAGGATACGGAAGTAGGAGATCACAAAACTGTAGAGTCTTATGTTAAGATTCTGAAGGATAGCTTCATCGTTTCCTACATTTACCAGCTAAATATTAATAAAGATTCTCCATATTACCAAAAGGAAAAGAAAATATATTTTCAAGATCCTTTCATTTTTCATGCTTGCAGGTCTTGGGCGTATGGAAGAAAAGCCTTTGAGAGTAGTTTAGAATTTTTAGGGCCAGAAGAAAACAAAAGTAAACTAGTTGAATGCGTTGTAAGTAATCATATCATACGATTCATATTTAATTTATTTCCGAGCTCACTTTTTGATCCCTCAAATTATATTTTCTATTGGCGAGGGAAGAAAAGGGAGCTAGACTTTGCTTTTAAATTGAATAGAAAGTATATTCCAATCGAGGTAAATATTCTTCTAAAATTCAAAAACAAGACGCTTTTGGAATATACGACCTAATCAAAACCGGCCGCGCCCACCAGTTTGGAATAATTGTTTCTAAAAATACCCTTAAAGTTGGCAGTGGATACGTGGAGGTTCCTACATATCTTTTCCTTCTACTAGCTTAATAGGTAAACTATTTCTAATATTTACTGGTTATTCGTGCTAGCTTATCTTTAAATATTTAACAATATATCTTTTCATTTATCTTTCGACATGATTTTCTCCAGAAGGTATAATTAACCATCCTTTAGCAGATTTAAATACAATCATTGTCAAATTTTTACTTCTATTTCAATTTTAAGCCATTTTGTGATTTTTTCATGGTTCCAGAAGCTTATAGAAACTATCCTAATGTTTTCTTAGCCGTAGGTAATTGAAGAAGCTATTGGGATCTTAGATTGTTTTTCATTAATGATTGAATTAAAGAAGAAGTTGAAGAATAAATCGAATTTGCTAAATGTTCGAACATTTCTTTTTTTGTGCTCTTAAGAGGATATGAATAGAACTTTAGACTTTCACCTTTAATTCAAATTTAACATAGTTGTTGGGATACTGTCCATAATTTAAAGAAGTTGTGGAAAGTATCCCTTAATTTTAACTCTCCGAGAAAGGCTCATTTGACAGCAAAGTTAGTCTTGAGTGAGAAAGCTTTGCAATAATTTTATGTTTTCGCTATGATTTATTTGGTGTCCTTTAAAATTAAATAGAGGAAGCATGTCCGATGGGTTTCATAAAAGAACTTACCGAAGATTTGGTGCCGTTAGTTGACGCTTACTTGCAGAGGGATCCAATTTTTAACGCCTATGCCATTTGGGATCTCCACTATCAGCGCCACAGAACGAAATTTTTCATCTGTATTGAGGATGGAAAGTTAGCGGGGCTTCTCTTAGACTATTTTAGCCACACGGATGTCGATTTCATCTGGCTTTGGGGAGAAAAGGAAGTCATTAAGAAGCTTCTTGACGTTCCACTACCGGATAAAATGGTTTTTCATGTGGTTCCTGAATTAGAAGATGTCATTAGGCAAAAGTTCTCTATAACAGCTAAATATTCGATCGATTTCATGCTTTTGCGGAAAGGGCAAGAACATATACGTCTACAACATCAGATAAAGTCTCTCGAATTGGAAGATGCCTATTCTTTAGCATCCTTAAGAAAGGAGAAACCTGGCGAAAAAGAGATAAAGGAGGCTGAAAGCTTTCTTAAAGATCAGCCTTTTTACGGCATTTTTATTAACTCTATGCTCGTTTCGGTTGCATGCATTCAAGCTAAACTTCCTCAAATCTGGGTGCTTGGCGGTTTCTATACAAAACCAGAATATAGAAACCAAGGTTATGCAACATCGTTAGCATCATTCCTTGTTAAGGAGGCGTTTAAAGAGACAGACCACGTAGGCCTTCATGTGAGAGCCGACAATCATCCAGCAAAAAGAGTTTATGAAAAAGTAGGCTTCCAAGTAAACAAAAAGATGTGTTGGTTAGTTCACAATGTGGACATAACACCTTAATGTGATTTATAACTTTACTTTAAGTGTGAATTCTAGTTTTTTGTTCGAAGTCGCTCCCGCTAAGGCGGGAGGGAAATGAAACAAATTTTGGTAGTTGAAATCTTCTGTGATTGGTATGTGTGCAGTTATCTTTGCTTCCATTTTATGTGAGTCAAATGTTATTTCATCTATCAGATATGTTAAAAACTCGTGCATTTTTTCAGGAGATAACCCTTCGATTCTATTTTTAGCTATTTGTGTAAAGTGGTTTATTCCTCGAATGATCACTTGGGTATTAGGAATGGGGTGAGTACGGATTAATTCTTCAAGTTTCTTTTTTAACTCCTTTTCTTTGGCTTCAATTTCTGCTTTTTTGTTTAGATACTCTTGCTTTGAGATGGATGCTTCAAGGTATAAATCTAGTAGTTTTTTCTTCTTGTTTTCTAAGCTTTTCATTGATTTCTGAAGTTTTGCTCTCTCTTTTTGTGCATTCTTTGTTTTATCGTTAAGCCTTTGTGCCATGTCTCGGATGTGTTTTAGAAGGATCTCTGGTTTTGATATGGCGTTTTTTATTGCGTTTATCACTGCGTTTTCGATTTTAAGTGCGTTGACGGGTTTGGCTTTGCAGTTTTTTGGTAGGGGGAATCTTTTGACGAAGTTTCCGCATCTGTAGTAGAAGTTTTTACCGTCTGAGCTGAGTCCTATGTAGTTGGAGCCGCATTGTGCACATTTTATTAAGCCTGATAGGAGATATACTCTGAGCCTTTTTCCACTTTTCTTGTGGGATTTTAGTATTTTCTGGGCAAGTTTGAAGGTTGTGTTATCTATTATTTTTGGCACTCTTATTGGGATCCATTCGCTTTTATCTCTTGTTTTGTATTTGCCGTTTCCCTTATCATGCTTGTTGTAGTATGTTGTTCCGATATAGCATTCGTTTGTGAGGATTCTGTGAACTGTTCCCTTAGACCAGTAGATGGAGCCTATTCTCGTCTTTATTTGTCTCTTGGCTAGCTCTTTAACAACCCTAGCCGTGCTTTTATGTTGTAGGTAGAGGGAGAAAATTAGCCTCACCTTATTTGCTTCCTCATCGTTTATCTTGTAATATGCTCCTCTATCCCTCGTTTTCTTAACGTAATCGTAGCCATAGGGAGCTGAGCCTCCCATGATGTTTCCGTTCCTTGCTTTGTGGAACCTACCTCTCCTAGTTCTCTCCAGAAGTTTCGCTCTTTCATACTCAGCGATTAAGCCTTGAACTCCTAACAGAAGCTGGTCTTCTGGGCTGTCGCCTAATGGCTTATTTAGGAATCTTATTTCTATGTCCTTTTTCCTTAGCTCTTCGATGACTATGGCTTGGTAAACATATTTTCTAGCTAGCCTATCCGGTGAATGAATGTAAACAGTGTTGAAGATGCCTTTGGATGCGTCGTCTCTTAATTGGTCTAGGGCGGGTCTGGCTAGGGTTGAACCGCTGAAGCCGTTGTCAAAGTATTCCTTAACTATTTCAACACCGTCTTTTTTGCAGATTTCTCTTAACTCTTCAAGCTGAGACTCAATGGTTTTTTCCTTCTCCTGTTTTTCGCTGGAGACCCTAGCGTAAATTACTGCTTTTTTGACGTTGACGGACATGATAGCTTATATTTTAACATGAAAATTGGAAATTTCAAGGGTTTTAGCTAAAACCTCGTTTTGAGAAGGAAGATAGGATAGGGAATTTTAGCCTTTCCCTTAAACTTCCCTTCATATAATTTAGCAAGTCTTTTTCGGAGAAAACCAAATTTAAAGCTATTGAAAGCCTCTTGGGGTCTACTCCCTCTCTCGGATTGGATAGTGTAACATTAATGCTATCCCTTTTTATTTCACTAAAGTTGCTCTTCATAAAATTACATTTATGTAATTACCTCTTACGCCATTTTATTATTACGCTAGTGTAATGTCAAGAGCCTTGGCTGTGGAAAACTGGCTAAAAATACAAAAAGAGGGTTTTTCCCTCTTTATTTCCAAAATTTCGACTTTTGTTAAATTAATTATTCTGAAATCTTTATACTCTGGGTGATATGACAGTGTTCTTTTATCAGCTTTTCTAATTTAGCTGTGGCCTTTGGATGAAGCAAAGAATTATCAACTGTGCTCAGAAGACCCTCTTTTTCAACTTTTCCTTTAAGTTCCAAGAACATCAAAATAGCGTTCCGTAAATATTTCACAATTTCGTCAGCTAGTTTACTTATTTCTTGATGTTTTTCTTTAATTATTAAGGAGCCGTGGGTAAAATCGCTTCTTACCTCGTAGGATCGCTTTATATTTCTATATGCTTCTAATGGTTGCTGACCTAACACACTTAGGCATTTGGCTACTCGTTGCGCTAATCTATGGGCTAGTTCTTCTCGTTCAGGTGCCTTAAGAAAAAGTGCCTCTAATCCCATGATTCCATACGTGAGTCTTTCGGTCGGATCCCCTTTAAAGAGGGCGTCATTATATCTCTGAAGTGAGATTGAGATATGGTCAATGGTTTCAATTCTTCCATTCTTTATTGGGAGCAAAGGGGTTATCTTATTTAAAAAATTTCGAAGATTTGAAGAATCCTCGGAACCAAGCGAGTATCTATATATAATCGGCTGAATTAAATGGATCCACGTTGTGCCTCCAAATAGAAGAATTGATTTAGGCTTCCAAATAGTTTTTCCTTTCACAACAGAGCCAACTTTGTATAGCCTTAGAGCTATAATTAGTTTCTCTAGCTCATCCCAAACAAATGGCTGGAATTTCGCTCTTTGCGTAATCTCTAGAATGGCGGAGGGGTGTCCAATCAGTGGTTGCATGCGAGGAATAAAGATATGTTCAAATGGCCATTCAAATTCAAAGTCTTTGGGCCGTGGTCTTCTAATTTTTAATCCCCGACGGATTTCGATCTCTTCTTCTCTAAGCCATATACCTTCGAGTTCCACTGATACATTCCAGGTGAGCGGATTTTTTTCCAAATCGTTAACAAATATCGTAACTGAACTCAGCAAACTTTCTTCGCTAATATCATCGTAAAGGGCTTTTCTTACCGTCTCATGAGCAAAATGAGATAGCCAGAATTCAGCTTGAGCTTCTTTGGTATTATAAATTTCAGAAATGCGTTTATATGTGTCAACATAAAGGGATAAGCCCTTTATTTTCGGTTCCACTATTCGGAATACGTCTCTCCAATCCCATTCCTCTCTCTCAAAATATTCGGGTGACGCTTGCCAGCTTACACCACCTTCTTTATATTCGAAATTTGTAATCTTTTCCCGAATCCATAGCATTTTGACTTTTCGTATTTTTTTATCCTTTTTAAGAGCTGTAACGATATCAACGATATTCCGCGAAAGTCTCCAAAGAATAGTAGAAAGTTCTTCCATGATTAACCATACTTTTTTAGGTCTAACCCCTTATTTAATCTTTCAAATTCAATCCTCTTTCTCATAAAATGTGGCGAGACTTGAAATTCTTCTGCCAGTTCTGGAATCGGATCTGGAGAGTCTTTAACCCAGTCTTGTTTTAAGATTTTGTTTAGTTTTTCTTCTGGGATTAGGAGATAAGCTGCAAAGATTTCTGCCTCTCTTTCTTGTCTTATGACATCTATGCCTTTGAGAAAATTTTTCTTTTGGTCAATGAAGTAGTTGGCTTTGCTTTTTCTGTGGAGTAAGTGGTGAGCCAAGCTGTGAGCAATTAAGTGTTTTTTCTTATATGGATGCAAGTTTGGATCTATCACAATAACGCCTTCATCCTTAATGTACATCTCTTTAATTATTCTCCCCAAAGGCAATTCAACCACTTCAGCTCCAAGCTTTCCAGCTAAAAGCTCAAGATCATCTATCCCATATTTTTCTCTGATCTCATTTGCTTTTTCAATTACGTGTTTCATGATTTTATTGTCTAATTTAGGTTCCAAATTTTATTCCTTTTTCCTTCAGCCATTCCAGCCAAGCTTTATCTCCTATTTTCTTTCTAAGGGCTAGTAGTCCGGCTCTTCTTAAAGCCGTAGTTATACCCCTTTTAGGATCGTACCATTCCAGAAACCTGTCGTATGGAAATTCTTTGCATAATCCACAATGTCCTAGTTTCTTTTCGGTTGCGCATTGCCAAACAGGACAAAAACTTACCTCCTTCAAGTGAAAGGGTTTTCCTCCAGTTTCAACGCATCCTTTACAAACTTTATTGTAGGCTATGCAATTATTGCAATATGCTCCGCAAGGCGGAAGTCTCATAAAATTCGGTTTAAAGATTATTCTACTTAAGACTTCCTCTTCAATTTCCTCTCCTTAACTTTCAAATAGGCATTAACTATAGCTTTTTTATCTCCCTCTGGCAAATGAGGCAGATCTTTAAATAGGGCTAGAAGCTCTGGCTTTTTTATTCCAAGCATCTTCAATTTAGCTTCAAACAAGAGGCTGTCTAGCTGGCTGAAGGGAACCCGCAAAACCTTAGCCATCTTCTTTAGTTTTTCTTTTGAAGGAAGAAAATCCCCTCTTTCAATCCTAGAAATGTAGCTGTTGTTTTTGTAGCCAAGCCTTCTAGCCAACTCATCTTGGGTTACGCCCTTTTCTTCCCTAATTTTTCTAAAGGTTTTTCCAAAATTCATATTACCCAAACATAATGGTAACTTAAACAAGAAGGCTTGTCAAGAAGCCCGCACTAGTTTTCCACAGTTTACCTCTTGACATTACATCTTGCTAATAATAAAATGGACTAAGAAAGATTACAAAAATGTAATTAACTTATGAAGAGGGGTTTCTGGGCTATCCCAAAATCAATCGCAAAAAGAAAAGATTTGAGTTTAAAGGCAAAATTGGTTGCTGGAATTTTGTGGTCTATGAGAGATTCTAAATCTGAGGCTTTTCCCTCAAGAAGTTATTTAGCTGGGGCTTTAGGAGCATCAATTACCACACTTGATAGAGGAATAAGAGAATTAGTAGTTAAAGCTGGTTTAAGGGTGAAGAGGAGAGGCTTTGGGAAAAGTAACTGCTACTCTATTCCCAATTGGCTAGACTCCTCAGAAATGACTACTCAAGAAAAGTCGGAATCGGCGACTCTTGAAGATGTAAAAGCGGCGACTCATGAAACGTCAAGGGCGACGACCATAATAAATAATATTAATAAATATATCACTAAAGTGGATGAGGAAGAGTCATCTGCTAGAGATGTCTTTGAATATTTTAGAAAAAGAGTGAGAGAGGTTAAGGGTTTTGAGCCTGAGATTGACTGGGGTAAAGACGGCAAGCTAGCCAAAAAACGGCTTAAAAAGTATTCATTAGAAGAGATTAAGGAGCTGATTGATTGGTATTTGAATTCTAAGCATTTTGAAAAGTTTGGAGCTTCGTTATCGATTTGCCTTTCTGCTTTTATGATTAACCTTTGGAAGGCAAGCAAAACTGGACAGACAAACATCATTGAGAAGTTTTATCCGACATGGAAATATCAGCCTTAAAAACCATGTTTGCTTATGTTCGAAAAAAGAAAATTTGCTTTTTCCCATGCATTGGCGGAAAGTTCAATTTTTTGAAAAGCCTGATTCCTCTAATTCCGCCTCACAAGATATACGTAGAGGTTTTTGGTGGAGCGGGAAATCTTCTGCTAAACAAACCGCCCAGTGAAGTTGAGATTTTCAATGATGCAGATGGAGAGCTTGTTAATCTCTTTCTGGTTGTTAGAGACAAGCCTAACAAATTTTTGAAGGCTTTCAAGCTAATTCTTTATTCGAGGGAAATCTATAGGCGATGGGCTAAAGAGCCTTTGCCAAAAGATTCTATCAAGAGGGCTACAAGGTTTTATTATCGTTTAAAATCAAGCTTCAATGGTTTGGACGGTGGTGGCTGGAGCTTCAATTTAAAGAGAAACAAAGCTAAGGCTTTCTTTAACAGCTTAAAACAGATTCACCTCATTTCTGAAAGGCTCAAAAACGTTCAGATTGACTGTTTAGATTTCAGAGAATGCATTAAGCGGTATGACCGTCCAGAGACATTTTTCTATCTTGACCCACCCTACTATCCCCTACAGTATTATCGAGTTAAATTCTCTGAAAAAGACCATATAGACCTCAGAAAAATCCTTGATAGGACAAGAGGAAAATGGCTACTCACCTATAACGACCATCCAAAAATCAGAAAGATTTACTCGAAATTTCACTTAATGGAAGTGGAGATGCCAAAGACTTCACCTCTCAAGAAAGAAGGAGAAAAGAGGGACACCTACAAAAACCTAATCATAACCAATTATCCATTAATACCATGTTAAACAAAACAATAAAATCAGCGTACAGAAAAGGCTATTTGAAAGAACTTGAAGTTATAAGGATTTTAAAGAAGTCTGGAAAATTCCAGGTTGTTTTTCGCTCCGCTGCTTCCCATTCACCTTTCGATGTTGTGGCAGTTTCGAAAAGGAAGGTTCTATTCTTACAAGTCAAGACTGGAAAGTTTAACTTCAAGAAAGAGTTGCAAAAACTGAAAGATATCAAGACTCCTAGAGGTGTTGAGAAACAGCTTTGGATTCTAAACAAAGAATGGAAAGTCGTCAACTGTTAATCAGCTTAAAACATGAAGTTAGAAGATAAAGAGAAAATAATTTTCAAGGTTTATCCACACTGGCTTTATGTGGCTTTTCCAGAATTCATTTTGATAATTCTCGGAGCCATCTTTCTCATTTTTGCCTACGCACTACCTGTTTGGGCTTTAATAGTCTTTGCTGGAGCTTTGATTTTCGCAATGCTGATGGTCTTTCTGGATTGGCTCTCCATAAACTATTACTTAACAAATTTGAGGGTCATTGAAGAGAGAGGAATTATAGGTAAAAGAATAATGTTCATTCCCTTAGATAGAATTCAAGACATAACATGTAAGTTTGGAATTTTAGGCAAAATATTTGGCTTCGGAAACTTAGAGATAGAATCTGCCGGAACTTATGGAAAAATAGTTTTCAACTTCATAGCCAATCCTCAGAAACGAAAAGAAGAGATTAACAAAGCCATTTTGGAATTCGAAGCTTATGGAAACGATATGGAAAGGAAAGAAGCCAAATAGAACCTTAAAAACCTAAATGGAAAAGAAATGTCGCTTGCTAACGCTCACTTTTTCTACTGGTAGGCTCGCGCACTCAAAATCTAGGTCATCTGTTTTCGGTGGGGCCAGATTCGTCATCGCCTATGTATGGCTAGAGGTTTCTTCTTTAAATTTCTTCTTGTCGCTCGCTCGCTTTGTTCCATGAAACATCACATGTAAATTTTTGAGTTGATTCTAAATTGTCGATTACAGCTTTTATTTTCTAGAGTCGTTTACTCTTTTAAGGTTGAGTTAGTTCTTCAGGTAGTAGAAGATCCAAAAGTTGGTAATGCCCAATTTCAAGATTGTGATAACAAGATGTTCTATCTAAAAAACTTCTGAAATGTCTTACGTAAATATTAAACTCTTTTGCTGCAAAGTTGTATCGAGTTGAAAAGTCTGCGCCAATAGTTTGTGGGTCTAAATTTCTTTCTTTAATTAATAGTACGACGTTCTTTCCCATGTTCGCGGTATCAATTACAAGATCCCGAAATTTTCGCACGGTTTGCTTAAAAACCTTTTTCCTATTCAATCTTTTAGTTGCTTGTATTTCGCGATAACGCCGTTCAGCCTTCGCTATTTCGTCGGAAATGTGTTTTTCTTCCATTTTCGACATCTTGGCTTTATTTCTTATTTCAACATACAAATGAGTGAAGGAAGGAGTATAACTTGATGTTATGAAATTTTCGAACTCTTCAATGTAATAATTAAAATGTTCGACAACATCATCACTTATGAATAATTTTTCTTTTAGAAGGCCCAAAAAGCCCCTAGTCCATTTATAACCTTTTTTGAGTTTTTTCCCTATTTGGATATAAGGCAAAGGTATGCCGAACAACGCGAATAACACCAGAAAAAGGATTAAGATGAGAGTTACGATGTCCATTCTGCGATCACTTTTCTGAATTTTAGTGTTAGCTTCTTAAAAAATTGTTTCCTAGTTTTTATGGTCATGCTGAGGTTGTTCTGTCGCTTCCAAGAATCTAAAACATTTCGAACCCCTTAAAAATTGACGTCAGAGAAGTACGCTAGAATTTCTGCGATTTCGTTCCGTGAACTCAGGCTCTGACTTTTAGAACGGTCGGGGTTTGGGTTGGCGGGGCAAAAAAGCTCTGCCTAGGAGGGATGCACGGTGGATTTGTTAAGCGTAGTTAAAGAGTTAGAAAGGCGAAGGAAAAACAGCTTAGACCTGATTGCCGAAAGCCAAGACATTTGCGCATTGCCAGACAAGGATTTCGGGATATTGCTCGGTGTTCTCGATAGGGGGATGTGGCCTCTAACCGAGTGGGCTCACCTGCAATTGGCTGAGAAGCTTGGGATTCCGAAACGCTATTACGACAGGATGCGGGAGGCTGGAAAAACAGAGCTTTTAGCCGACAACATAAACGCTTGGCTATGCAGTAAAGAGAGGAGGCTCATAAGGATTTTAGACGGAAAAATCAGAGCCATACTCTCTGACAGATACAAAATAATAGACAACTACGACCTAGTGTTTCTAGCCTTAGACGAGTTCAAAAAGAAAGAGACCGTTGAAATCTACAGAGTAGACCTAACAGAAACAATGCTTTACTTGAAAGCTATAGACAGAACCTTGACAGCAGAAATCAGAGAGGAAGACATCGTTTGTGGCGGATTAATTCTCAGAAACTCTGAGGTTGGAGCTTCAGCGCTAAGAGTTGAACCTTTTGTTCTAAGAAAGGTATGCAACAACGGCTTAATTCTACAGCACTCGCTAAAAAAGATTCATCTCGGAAGGCAAACCCTAGAAATCGGATACATAAACTGGTCTGATGAGACAAGAGAGCTTGAAGACAAAACGCTGTGGGCTAAAGTCAGAGATATAATCAGAGCAACTTTTGATAGGGAAGTCTTTGAGTCATGGGTAACAAAATTGAAAGAAAGTACAACTGCAAAAATCGAAGAGCCTATCGAAGCAGTAAACAACATAGTCAAACATTTAGGCTTAAACGAAGAGCAGAAACAGAAACTCCTAATGCATTTTTCAGAACACACAAAATACGGACTAATAAACGCAGTAACGAACCTTGCAAGCGAAACCAAAAACGTGGAAGCACAGATAAAACTCGAAGAGTTCGGAGGCAAAATTCTGGAAACTTCATTGAAAGATTTCGAGGAGCTGTTCGCTTAGAGGTGTTGTGGGATGGAAGCTAAGGCTGAGGAGAAGATTGAGTTTTATTGTGGATTGTTCACTAGGCTTTATCAGACGGTTTCAAGTATGAATTCTGAGCATGCTGTTGAGATTTCTCTGGCGATTTTTCAGGAGATTGCTAAAGACTTTAGGAGTGAGCAGATTGCTGAGCTTAGGGTGAAAGGACAGTCCAGAGAGGTTGGAGAGGGTGAGGAGTTAGCTACGAAAAGGCAGAGGGAGGCTATACACAAGTTTGGGGTAAAGGATATTCCAGAGAATCTTTCAAAGAGAGAGGCTTCTGAAATTCTTGATAGGCTTGTTGGCTTTTCCAAGAAGGGAGACAGTGCTTCCATAGCTAAAACTGTTGAAGAGCTGAATCATAAATGGGCAAAGAAGAAAATAAATCAGCAAAGAAAAAAGTAACTAAGGCTTGGACTTGCCCGGCATGCGGACATGTCAACGACGCTAACCACTACTTTTTCTGTGAGAAATGCGGGTTCAGAAACATAAGTACATACGGTTGAAATTTAACTAAAAACTTTTCGGGGGTTTATCGGATGAGCGAAAGAAAAACTTATAGTCCGCCAAAATGTCCTTACTGCAAAACAGAATTGTTCAGAGTCTTTGAAACAAGCAAATTAATCTGCGAATTCGACCAAGCAGAAGGAAAATACATTGAGGTTCACGGCGAAGCAGAAATGAGATGTCCAGAATGCAATATTAATTTGTACAATGTTTTTCCCGACGGCGTCTGCAATTTCTTAGCAGAAACGGTAGAAACCTCCGTATAGCTCTTTAAAATAAAAAGCCAAAGGGGTTGGAGCTTATAATGCCTCTTTGGCTTCTTTTCTATTAGCTTCATCCGCTATTTTTCATTTGTTAAGGTTTTTAACTTCTAGTCTTAGACGATTACTAGATCAAGGGGGGACTTCGTTATATGACTCACACTTCGGACAACGAATGACTATGTTTCTAATTTGCCCCTCACTTATTCCCTCAACAAGAATCTCATTGCAATTACCACACAATAAATCGATATTACCAACTCCTTTAATAACGGGCGAAACTTCAGGCTTAGGTACGAGAACTGTTCTGGTCATTGGTTCCGGTTCCGAGATAACCTTTAAGATGATTTTACGATGTTTTAAGCCGCTCACTTCATATGCCCTCTTCTACTTTTATTTCTTTAGGTTAAGTAATAAATATTTTTAATTTCTGGACATAACTGAATAGACCAGCAAGGGTGATAGGTTGACAGTTGCGGATTTAAGAGGGAGAAAGCGCAGACAAGTAGCAGTAAGGGCACTCATCATCTTTATTTCTTTATTTCTGTCTACAATAATTGCTGAAATTTCAAATTTACTCCCATCCAATTACTATATGTACATTCCTTCTGGATTGTTCATAACTATAGCTCTTCTAGCTGCATATTTAGTCTTTTTTGACAGAATTGAAAAATTTTTTTGGAGAATTTCCTACAAAAGGAAGTTCAAGAGGCCATATATAGGAATATTAAAAGAGGAACGATGCAAACCAGCGTTTACCAGATTTACCCCGGAAGATTGGCGTAATCGCTTTCACACGAAATATAAAGTGAAGTTAATCTCCATAGATGAAATAAAGAATGGATTTACAGTTATAATTAACCCATATGGCGAAGTATATCTCGAAAAAGACGTAATGACCTTCAAAACCCTTGAGAGGATCAAGAAATATATAGCTGAAGGGGGCATTTTCGTCAATGCTGGGGGTTTAGCGTTTTTTTACGGGTTTGACGGAAAAAGGAACTTTCCTACAGGAAAAGAGATCCAAATATACCAGGGAAGATTAATAACGCCAACTAATATGCTAATCCAGCCAGCTTTTGCATATCCTCTTCAATGGTCTCTTCTTGACACACTTTTAAGACAACATTTCAGTGTTGCAACAACGATGGGAAAGGAAGTGCTAGCACAAGCATATCAAGATAAAGAGGATAGAAAATATATAGGGGACATCGAAGACATCGGCGGAACACGTTTCATCATGGAATTTCGGGCAGTAAGGGAACCAACACCAAAGTGTATTCCATTTCTAAGGGTGAAAACTGGTTTTGGCATCGTATATCCTATTGCGGCCATTCCTTATGGTAAAGGTTACCTTTTTCTCTGCGGAATGCACCTTGATACGAAATTAACGGTTATGGGAGTTGATTTGGATAAATCGGAATTTGAAAAAGCATCTGTCGCAATAGAGAATTTTATAGAAGCGATTAAAAAAGGATATGTGAAAAGCAAATAAATTTATGTCATACATTAACTTCTTTGCTAAAACTAATTTTAGAGGACAAGGGAAACCTTTCGGAATTAAAAAGAGAAAACAAGTTTAGCTATAACATTCTAAATCTATGAAAGAAAAAATAGAGACGTTTGAGAAGGAGCTAAATTCTATCATTGGGATTTGTGATGAGAAGATTAGGCGTTATAGAGCCTTGGTTGAGGAGTATCAGATGATTAAAGGCTCTGTTTTATCTTTGCTCCAATTAAACAACAACACTAAGAGAAAGGTCGTTTCTTTAATAGATGCCTTAAAGAGGATAAAGTATAGGCTTTACAGCTTAATGGAAAGCGAACATGAAGATTAAAATCAAAAACGTTTATTGTCCAATTTGCCATCGCAAAACATACTTTACTGGAAAAGTAGTCTATGAAAGCCGTAGAACAGAAGTTATTGAATGGAAATGTGCAGATTGCGATGCCATTTTGAAATCAAGGCACGACAAACTCGGAGAAAAATACAATCAAAGAAGAAAGAAAGCAGGCTTAAGCCCTAACCCGATTCTTTGGATTAGAAAGGGAAACTATCGCGATTTGCTGTATTTTCAAATTGGGAAGAAACTTTATGCTTTCCGCTCATTAGACGTAGAAAGATTACAAAAGGATGAAATTTTAGCCATACCTGTATATCAAGTTCTCGAATAAAATAAGCTTCATCCAATCAGAAGTAAGGAAATACGGGCTATGCTTAACCTTAGCCCATCAGTATTTAGGTCAGCTAAATGGGAAATCGAGAGAGGCAATTTTTGGAAATGTAGGAACAATCATAGCTTATAAAGTGGGAATCGAAGATGCAGAACTTTTGGAAAAGGAGTTTTATCCAGAATTCAAAAGAGAAGACTTAGACAAATACCGAATTTATCTGAGGATGGCAATAAATGGAAAACTTCAAAATCATTCTCAGCTTTAACTTTGCCTCTTCTGCAACTCCGGATAGGAAAGAAAAGGAGAAATAATAAATGTTTTCAATTATGGTAAGCATACCATTACACCATCCAGAAAGGGAAGGCATGCGGACACTTTGGAATAGTAGATAAGATTTTCCATGTCTCATCTATCGACAGAAGCACTACGTATGTTTCATGAAAAAACTATATTTTTAAGATCTTAAAAAGGCGTTTCCTTTTAACTTCATTTGTTGTCACTTCCTCTATTGTAAAAAAGTGATCAATAACCTCGCCAGCTTTATTAATCTCTTCTTTAACCTTAGAGGTTAGAGAAACTCCTTGCATTATAAGGATTGTAATCGATTTCGAATTCTCTTGCTTACCTCTTCTCAAACTTTTAAGGGCGGCACCGAATCTTTCAAGCACACCAGCTGGATCAATACCACCTTTTATTTCCATTGCTAACTGAATGAGGCCCTCTTTGTAAATGCCGATGTCAGGCTCGCTTCCTAAAATAAATTTCCTCCCGTCCTTTATTTTTAATTCTTCAACCTTACCGTGGATTTTTCTTTTAACCACTAAACCCTTGTCTGTTAACCTCTTCCTAATTAAATCTTTAACAACCACTTCGGCTCTATCACCCTTTATATTTTGCCAAGAACCTTGTGCTTGCGAACCAGCACTCATACCTCGCCATATATCAAATTCTCGTGGGTCTATTCTTTCATCATGCTCTATTAAGCTACTGATAATTCTATTTAAATGCCTTGAAAGTTTCAGAGCTTCATCCCTACTGAGTTTGCCTTTCCCTGTTTCATATCTGTTAGTAATCAAGTTTACTTTGCTCATAGACTTTTGGGACACCATAGACAACATCCTATAGTAACTAACTCGTTTTGGGTTCTCTGCTAGAACTTCTGGATGAGCAAAAACTCTTACAGGTTTGATGCCCCTATGGATTACTTTATTCCACGCTTCATTTGTAATGTTAAGCTCTTCTATATTCCAGTTAAGCTCTTCACCTTTAATTTCTTCAAGTTCATAGGCAATTTCAAGTAATCCCCACTCGTGGAGTTTCTGATGGAAAAACGTGCTTTTGGTAATTTGGTCGACAGTCCAAGCTTCTTTTTCCTTGTTAGAGGGCATGGTTACGTTTTCTCCCAAACTACTATACTTTCTCTTACCGGTATCTTGCCATACCTTTTCATCTGCTGGGAGCTGTTTCCCTTGTATCGAGCTACTATGATTTTCTTTACTTCAAAGCCTGTATTCTCTGCCATTTCAGAAAGCACCAAGTCAACGGGTATCAGTTCTCCTTCAAATCTCACATTATCTACCACCATTGCAACCTTGGCTCCGTTAGCCAAAACTCTACTCCACTCCTTGATTACCTTTTCCATGTCTATAAAATACGTCGTGAGCATAGCTGGTATCCTAGGGTTATTTAGCTTTTTATGGCTAAGTGCCTCTATAACTTCTTTTATCACCGGGTGATTTGGTTTTTCACCTTTTTTAATTTTTGATTCTATATGAGACCTAAGGATCCCAAAGCGGATGGCTTTCAGTCCTTCAAAATTTTTGACAAAATGGAAACACAGTTCAAGGGAATAGGTTCTTGTATAATCATAACGATTAGCATACGGAGGTGAGGTTAAAATAATTGTAGGGGGCTTCCTGAAATTGATGTTAGAAAGATCCCTTGCGTCACCGAGATAGATATCTGGCATTAGCCTTTTATCTTTTATTAAGTCAGGGAAGAAGATGTTCATGCGGCAAATATCTTCTTCTACTTGAGCAACTTTCCTACTCAGAGCTTCAACTGGATCAACAGTTTTCTTATTAGGTTTTAATCTGAGGAATTGCCCATCCTTTGATGTGAAACTACATTCCTCTAAAATTGAAAAGAAAAGGAGTAAGAAAATATCATTATAGGGAGAATCTAATTTTTCTATAGCGGTTTTTAGTCTTCTTAAGGTTAAAAGCGTGTTCTCCTTAAAAGCCCGTTTCATGATGGGAACATCCATGGCTATTTCAGCAGGCGTGCATCTGGGTACTTCTTTTACTAAAGAAAGATGAATGCTTTTTATTTCACCTTCTTTCAGATTCAAAAATAGAGGCAGAGTTTTTGCTATAAAATAAGCAATAGGTAATTTCTCTATTCCAATGGATTGGACTCCATGGAGCATTGAGGTAAAGGTAGTCGTTCCCATTCCAACGAATGGATCGAATACATAGTCTTCTGAGCTTACATTGAACCTTTTTAGAAATTGCTTTACAAAGTTATATGCAAAAGCTTCTTTATATCTATAAAGCCTTAAGATCGGAATGCTTCTATTACCTACATAAGAAACTGATGAATTGAGATGTAATTCTTCGCAAATAATGTTTTTAAATTTAGTTTCTAAAGCCTCTCTCTCTGATCCATGAGGGTAAAGATTCTTCATTACCGTTTTTTTATTTAGCTTCTCAATAGTTTTCATATTCTTCCCTTTTTTGTTTTATTCTATTTTAAACTAAATTCCCCTATTTTTCAATTTTATTCCCAATTTCGAACCACTCTGTAAATGCATTTTTCTTTAGCTCATTAATGCTTCCTATTTTGACTTTTAGAATTCTTTTGGGCTTCTCTTTACTTAGTCTAAACAACGTTCTCAGAGCAACTTGAATTACTTTCTTTTTTGCCATGTCATCGCTGGTGATTATGTAAAGCGTGTTGGAATATTCCAAGTTTTTTCTGATGTTCTTCTCGACTTGTTCTTTTGGAGAGCGATGTTCAATTTCGATTCTTAAAGTTTTTCTGTATTTTTCTGCTACGAGGTCTGTGTAGCCTCGGTGGCTTTCAGTTAAATCTGTCTCAATCTCTTCTTCTTTGGTGACTTTGTAGCCTTCTGGTTCAAGCCATTCTTTGATTACTTCCAGGGCAACCGCCCTCGAAGGCTTACCCCCACCTCCCAATTGGTTTATAGCTCTGTCAGAAGGCATCTTAAACTTTTCGGCAAACGCTATCTCTCCCCATTTTGAGAGCCAATAGCAGAAGCTTCTCCCTCTTTTTGTAAACTCAACTAATCCTTTTCCTTCGGGCGGAAGCTTGGCAAACTCATAAAACTTCTTTTTAAACTCTTTATAATGCCTTGTTGAGCATCCCCATTCCTTCAGCTTTCTGTTTCCTTCCTCATAAATGTCTGAAGCCAAATAATTTCCAGTTCCAACAGCCCACAAAATAGCCGTCTCAAATGGGGTCATTGTGGCAATTATCTCTTCGAGATTTGTCGGCTTTTCCTCTTCTTCTCTTGGAATTGGTTTTTCTACGACTTTTTTAACCTCTTTTGGCTTTCTTTCCAGAAGATATTTTTTGCCAAAAACGGTTTCTCTCATGACTTTTTCATAGCTTTCTTTTTCGTATCCAAATTCTTCATAGGCTGGTAGAACATCTGTTGTCTGAAGTGGAAGGATTCCGCCCTCAATCTTGTGTTTTGCATAAAAATGTCTGTTTGGCAGTTGCTCAAGCTCTTGGAAATATCTTTCCCATTCTTCTGGATATGAGTACCAGTCATAATCGAATGAGTAAGGAGAAAGCCTTGTTGCTTTTATTTCTGTTCCAGTTGTTTCAAAAGCCTCTTTGGCTAAGATTTCGGCATCTCTTCTGCAAACTCTAAAATAGCATTGGATTCCGCAATTAGTTAGAATAGAATCCTGTAAATCTTTTGGCAACTGCGACAAGTTTTGATGAGCCATAATAAGCGATAATCCGTATTTTCTCGCCTCTGAAAGCGTGTCTATAAACTCTTTTGTGGCAAAGTTTTGAAACTCGTCAATGTACAAGTAGAAGGGGATTCTCTTCTCTTTTGGCATGTCTGATCTTGAGAAAGCTGCCATCCTAATTTTCGTCATTAACAAAGAGCCTATTAGGTCGCCGTTTTCCTTTAATCTTCCTCTATCAAGCTTTATTAGCAAAATCTTTTGGTTGTCCATTATTTCTCTCAGATTGAAAGATGACTTCTCGAAAGAGAACATCTCCCTAATTCTGTCGTCTGATAAGAAGGCGTTGACTTTGTTTAGTGTTGATTCCATCCACTCTTCTCTTGTGCGTGGAGCTAAGCTGTTGAATCTCTGAAAGTATCTCTTGGCGATTGGATGTTTAACCCTTTCCAAAACGTTTTCTCTGAAATCCTCATCTATTAGGAAGCGTGGCAAATCCGTAAGCGTCAAGTTAGCCTCAATTAAGGAAATAAGCGTGTTTCTAAGCAGGTCTTCCATTCTTGCTCCCCAAGCGTCAAACCAAATCTTCTTGAAAGCCTCAACAAGTTCAGCGGCTATCTCTGCTGGAGAAACATTCTTCAGCTTTTCTAATGGATTAAAAGCAACAGTAAAATTCTCATCTGTAGGGTCAATCAAAACAACTCTCTCTTCGATTTCTTCTTTCGGTAATGCTAAAGCAAGATATTGCTTAACATCCTCAACTAAATCTCCGTGAGGGTCAATAACGCCAAACCCGTTTCCTTTAGCTATATCCTGCCTTATCAGAAACTCTAGAAACTTTGATTTTCCAGTTCCAGAAGCTCCAACAACATAAAAATGGGTTAGCCTATCTTTCTCTCTGATTTTTGCCATTTGCCATTCTTGTTTTCGCTCTGACCAATGCCAGCCTAAATTAGTAACGTTCTCTTCATCAATTTTGATAGGTTGTTTTTCTTTAGTTTTCTCTTCTGTTTCAACCCTTTCTTCCTTTTTTCTTCCAAAAATTCTTTTTAGCAACCCCATTAGCTCACGCCTAAAAATCCTTTAGATTTCCTATCAATTGTTGAGGGGTCTTGTTTTAGGCTTAGCATTAATTTTTCAACAGCTTTTAGAAGCGAATGATGGGCATTTGTTACATAAGCCCTCAAGTCTTGCTCATCGAATAGGTCAAGCTTTGGAAAATATTTTCCTCTGGAAAATAGGTTTAGCAATACTTCAAGAAAGCCCATTTTATAGGTTAGATACCATGAAACATCTAGGTTGTTGCCATAATCCCTAGCGCAAATGAAGGTCTTGTAATTTAAAAGCTTTGGATTTTCAAAATTTGTTACCACGAGAAAGCTCCTTCTAACTCCTAAAATATCCTTGGCTATTGTTGGAGCAATCTCTTTCCTTTCAACAGCAATTTTTGGAGCCTCGCTTTTCCTGATGAACCCTTCAGTGTCGCTGAAAATATCATCAGCCTTTCCCTTACCACCTTCAATCAAAACACCCCATCTATCAATAATCTCTTCTCTTGTCAAAATAAATCCAGTGTTCTTGTATCCAATGTAAGCGATTACTGCACCAACAATAATCATCACAACGCCTTTGGCATCGAAAACCCTGAAATAACTCCAGATAATGAAGCTGTAAATGAGGAAGGGAATTCCAACTAAGAAAATGATTATGCCAGCAAAAACCATCATCCAAGCCAAAGGTCTTGGAATAGCAAACCCTTCCCGAGAAGCAACATTCCCAACCATCTCCTTATCCTCTATAAAAAACTTCTATAAAATTCTCATATATTTATTCTCCCTATTCTCCCAAGCATTCTCCATTCTCAAACCGTATGGCTAAGCATACGAAATTCTTTTATAGCTTGAAGTATACTTTGGTATACCGAGGTATCCAAATGGTGAAAACAACTGTGAAAGTTGATAAAGAATTGGTTAAGGAAGCTCATGAATTAGGCTTGAACGTTTCAAAGGTCTGCGAAAATGCTTTAAAAATTGCAATAGAGCAATTGAAACCAGTTTTTAGCAAAAAAGGGCTTAAAAATGAGAGGTGGTGCGGGGGGCGGGATTTGAACCCGCGGAGGCCTACGCCAGAGGATCTTAAGTCCTCCCCCTTATCTTAGGCAGTCTGGCACCCAATTGCCTATTTAGACCTGGCTCGGGTACCCCCGCACCGCATTAATTGGTAACATGCAAACAGTTTAAGTTTTTTGATGGCTGTTCTCCACTTGACTCGATCTAGAAAAGCTTAAGCCTCTATTCTATAGTAACGAAAGTACTATGAGGGTTAGACCTGTAAGAATTAGCGTTAATGCGATCAAAAATGTTGTGAAACTGATTTTTCCTGTTGTGCCCATAGAGGGTGCACCGTAAAGAAGCCAGCGTTTGGCTCCGCCTAACCTGCGAGATTCCCTCGAAGCTAGAAAGAAAACCCCGAATACTAGAAATAATAGTCCCTCGAGGAATAACAGTTCCCTTGGAGACAGGTGGAACCTAATATTCGGAGGCAATGAGAAATTGATGAAGTAAATGNTTATTCCTAAGACAGCAGAAATACATAATACCAGAAGAAAAGCCCCTAACCTNCTCAATCTTCTCAAACTAGCTCCAAACAAGCTTAACGGACTCCTATTAAAATATGTTGCTGAGCTTATAGATAGAGAACAATACTTAGAAACTTTTGTTCATCCACTTACTATAGATGCTTGTTGAGGAAAGACAAAATATTTGTTACTCTAATTCTTGATAATATTTTGAATCTATAAAGGTATTAATAGAGCAAGAATTCCATAAAGATGGGCGGGATTGTCTGGGCGGGTAGAGAGAGTTCAAGTCTGACTCTCTACCGAGGCCTAGTATGGATAGGGCGCAAGCCTCCTAAGCTTGTGGTCGTGGGTTCAAATCCCACCCCGCCCGCATTCCCCTTTTGGCATTTTAATCTTTTGTTGTGTCTCTTTTTGAGAAATCTCTTGTTTTATTAGTTTTTAATTTCACGCTGTGATTCCAATTTGGAATAAGATTTGAATCCACGCGTGTAAAGTATGTAATAACACTGGATTAACCACGTCCAAACTGTAAATCTTGACAGCCCTAGCCATTTTCGCATCAAAACAATAGTAATCAACACCCAACAGTATGATTGCAACCTTGAATGATACCAAATATTTAGAACTAGAAATTCGATACTCGGTTAAACACCAGTGATGGATAGCTCGGGAAAAACCTTGACATGGGGGTCTCCCTAAGATAAGCTTTTAGGTCTAACATAAACATTAAATTAGGTGAGAACTACTTTACAGACGTGAAGAAGAAGCAGTTAATTTGAGGTGTTTTACTCGATGAGTACTCAAGATGGTATTATAACGCTTGCTGATGAAACAAAATTAAGATTAAAAATACTCGTAGTTGATGCACGTGAAGTTGGCTTTTCACCTTATGGAGGAGTTAATATAATAGTAAAGCCTGTAGGCGGTCTCAAGGTTGAGCATATTCCTAACAATTTAAAGGAGCAAGTGGCCGACAAACCACCTGCCCCAACTACTGAAGTTCCTTATGATGGTTGGGAGATAATTGATATAGACAGCTTTGAGCCAGCCGTTAGCGAACTAGACGTCAATACATCTAAGGGAGTTTTTCGAGTTACGGTAAAGGCCGAACCAGTCATGGCTGCGCGCAACATGAACTATAAAGTAGCACCCGAACTTAATGAACCTTTATATCATGTAAACTGGGTATATAAGATTTCATGGAAGCCTGTAACGGAAAGGTGATTAGATGCCTCCACAGCAATTATACATGCAAAGTTTCGACAAAATTACAACTGGAGGATCAATGTTTGAGGGACCGAATCTTAGGTTAGAAACTACAACTAGTTTCAGCGAGGGGAAGGGTTCGACAATAGCATGTATTTTATGGGAAAGGAAAAAGGCTAATGTCTTTATGAACTCACTCATTCGGGAAGTTTTTTATCCCCGAGTGGATATATCACTCTTGTTAGGGAAAATCTCAAGTAAAGATACTACCACGGTTACACTTGAAATTCTCCTAAAGCACTTCCTCTTTAAATCTAATGAAGAAATTATTAATTTTCTTTCTAGATATGCAAGTCAAAACCTTGTAGGCTTCATTATGAAAGAAAAAGTCGTAAATCCCAAAGAGTTATGCTCTGTCTTAGCCTGGCTTGAGCGGAACTATGCCACAAAATATGGACAGTTTACACTTAATGCTTTCTTTGACCCTGAGGAAGGCTTTCAATTTCTGGAAATTAACTTCCCGCAGGGCAGCTGGGATGAATGGAAAATCTTAGCCAAAGAAATTAAAGAGGAAATGAAAAATTCAGGTATGCAAGATATTGCCTCAAAAGTGGCGATTGTATGTCTGGAAGCGCTTCAAGGGCCGCAGCATTGAATCCCTCTGCCATAATTTCGCTGATTGAGAAACAATTTAAAGAAGGAAAAATAACAGACGAAGTTTATATACGTAGAGCTATAAGCGCCTTGTTCTTTGCATTATTTAATTTTTGGGCTGCCAAAAAATACGATGCTGGGGATCGGGGTAAAGGACCTTGCCAAGATCAATGGCCGCTAACAGAATTCAACCAAGAAATGCTATACAGAGGCTTAGATGCCCAAATAATTTTCTTATATTCATACAGGGTCGCGGCCGATCACTATACCTTAAATCCTACTACTGTTAAATTATGGGACTTTATGCAAAAGAGACAAAGTTGTTTTATAAACACTAATGCTCTTGAAAGAGGAATCGAATGCGCAAAAGAACTCTATAAGGCATTATGACAAGAAGTCTTTATTTATTTTGCTGACGTAGACCGACTTATAACATTATAATCTGCCTTATAACTTCACTTTTCTTCAGTTAACCCAAAACTATGTTGAAAATAGGGCTTTTCTATAGGTACTTATCACATATTCTGTACAGAAATTATTGTCTTTACACATACTAAACTGCTTTGACTACATGAACAATTTTATCTAATGTACCGCAAAGCGTGGAATTTAAACGTGGATATGCATCTATTTCCGCCCGCTAGAATTGCATACTCCTTTAAAATTCAAACACAAATCATAGGGCTCATTTTGAGAAAGAATTATGACACATGCTTTTGTTAATTTTGCAGTTTAAATCTTAGTATTGCGGCTATTCCGCCGAAAGATTTCTTAAGCATTTGTCCTTCTTCTGTTTCTACCGATATCATTTCTACATCCGCATTAGAATACTCTGCAAGTTGGGCAAAATTCTCTATAAGTTCTTGGTCTTCAATAATGTTTAGGGCTGGAGATTGGCATTTAGGACAGGGGTTTCCAGAAAGTTCTTGCTCTAAACTAGTTAGCATCGAGCTTTTCATGGTTTTTTGTTCTTCATATCCGCACGAGTTACATTTTATTGTAACTCGTAGGATGTCCAATCCTTCTGAAATCAGTAGCGTCCTTACGGCGCCAGCTTCTAAGGCTTTCCTGACTTCTTCTTCTCCGTAGGTTGCCATTCCCGTGTCATGTCCGATCTCATACAAGAACTGTTGCATTATCTGCTTTTCTTCTATATACCGAACTTTTCGCATGATTTCGGGAGCCTTGTCAACAACTTCCTTTACGCCCTGCTCATTCACATATGCTGTGTCAATAATATCTATAACCTTATCTTTAAGCATGTANTTTAAATAGTCTCCTTTCTCAAAATCATATTTTGTGGGNCCTGGACCAGCGATTATCAATCCCTTCAAGTTTTCCAATTGGAGNAAAGCTTCATTGGCATGTTCACCAACTCGCCTGAAATACTCTTGAAGTCTCATTTCGCGAAGTCTTTCAAACCTTCTTGCAGACTGTCCACCCGCTCTTGTTTTTCCAGGTACACCAGAAGTTACTTGTCTAATAATCTCCAGTCTTCTACCTTGAAGGGTTGCAAGAGTGGCAGCTGAAGCGTCTATAAGGAGTATACCGTAAGTTTCCTTTTCCCTCAGTTGCTCTTGCAAATGTTCTGTGTGGAATCTGGAATCACANCGGTAGAGGTATATGTTTATAGGTTCNGGNGGAATAATTACATAAGTTTCAATTTTTTCGCTTCCAGCTCCATTTTGGGGAACAGCTCCACAAAAAATTACAAGTCCATTTTCTGGAACTTTTTTGAAAAGTTTTAGACGTTGTTGAACCTTTATAATAGCGTCTTGAACGTTTTTACGGGTAGTGGTGGATTTTATATTTGATGCGGTGCCATACTCGTCTCTAAGCATATTCATAACTTCGCTTATCTGTCTCCCAGGAGGTACATAAAGCGAAATAAGTTCTGTTCCTCTTCCCTCTTTGTTAGCTAGAATATTAAGTGTTTTTTTAAGTCTGAATAATTCCAGCGAAGTTCTTCTTTTAGCACCCAAATGCTTTCACTATTCTTTTTTAGCGTTAAGGCTAGATTGCATAATAACAAATAAGAGTTTGGGAAGAAAATTATGAGGATTCTAAAACTTCTTTTAGAAAAGCCTTGTATGGTCCAAGTTTGCCCCCATAATTCCCTGCAGAAATTCTAACAACTCCTGGAATGCTTGCTGCCGCTTTTATTCCTATACCCATAGCCTTCTTGACAGACTCAAGATTTAAACCATTAATCACAACTTCATAAACGGAGTTAACGTTTTCAGGAATCTGAGAATTTTCTACAAGAGTTTTTAATGTTGGACAGTAAGGATGATTTGTAGAGGCCTTAAGCTTGTATTTTAATGAACCTGCCTTGGATCCTGAACGGCAAATTCCTCCAGGAAAGGGTAAGATAACTTCTCTTGCCTCGTTTTTTATGGCATTTACAGATTCTTCCGCTGCTTTTAATCCGCTTGCCTTGTCTTTGGCGAATATAAGGAAGTTTCCGCCAGCCACAGCTTCAACAGCCCCGAAGGAATCTTCCACAAAAAAATTGCCTTCCATCACCGGAATCTTCCAAACCTTTCTCTCGCCGACTAAGGCCTTTCTCTGAAAACCGTCTCCAAAGTATCTCAAGCTTCTACCCACCTTCAACCGCCTTTTAGAGTTCGGCAAACCATCAAAAGCAGAAGTTGTGGGGCAAGTCATTACACACTGTCCTATACGTAATATCATCTGATTCTTTAAGTCAAACCTGTTTCGATTGTATATTTGAATTAAAACACCTGGACGCTTGTCTGGAGTCTTCTCTTGGGATATAACACCTTCGATGCCAGCTTCTGCAGGTGACATTATAACACTGGTTGCAAATCCTGTGGCAACTTCTGCAGCTGTTAAAGCCCATTTTTCATTGTCAGCTGTTATAAGGATCCTTCCAGCCCATAATGGAAACATTTCTGCGAAAGTATCGACGATTTCGCAAGTGTTTCCGTTTTCGGCTTTATATGTGAATATCTGTTCGCTCATGTTTCCTCGCCTAGACATAGTATACAACTTATGGAATCGTTTAAATTCTTTGGTGATAAGGCTATGTTCTGAAATCCTTATAAATGTCATTCTCTAAATACGGTTTTTAGTTTCGCTGCCTAGGTGTGTTCCTTGAAAAAAGTTAAGATTGGCATCTTTAAATGTGGTAACATTGGCACTGCACCTTTACTTGAATTTCTCTTTGACGAATTGGCTGACAGAGAAGACATAAGCGTCAGAAGTGTAACAACAGGCGCAAAAATGCTCGCAGAGGAGGTTGAAGAGGCTTTACCGAAAATTTTCGATTTCAACCCGGACTTTCTGATCTTTATCTCTCCAAACCCCGCTGTTCAAGGACCAAAAAGAGCAAGAGAAATACTTTTAAAAAAGAAAATTCCCAGCATCTTCATTTCAGACGGTCCAGGCAAAAGGCTTAAAGAAGAATTTGAAAANCAAGGTTTTGGATACATTATAGTTATGGGCGANCCCCTCATCGGNGCCAGAAAAGAATTTTTGGACCCAACAGAGATGGCAATTTTTAACTCTAATATAATAAAAGTACTTGCCATTACTGGTGTTTATAGCCTAATATATCAAGAAATCGACAAAGTTATCGCCTTCTGTAAAAATGAATTGGTGCCTGAGCTACCAAAACTTATCATAGACACCCGCTACATTAGGGATCAATCTGACTTCAAAAATCCATATGCAAAGGCAAAAGCTATGGCAGCCTATGAATTAACAAAAAAAATTGCAGAGATAAATACACGAGCTTGCTTCATGGAAAAAGAAAAGGAGAAGTACATTCCTATGGTTGCGTGTGCCCATGAAATTGCACAAGTTGCCGCCAATCTTGCTGAAGAAGCCCGAGAAATTGAAAAGTATGCCGACACTTTGATAAGAAGACCACACTCTAAAGAAGGTAGGTTGAAAATTAAAGAAAAGCTGATGTTGCCACCGGTTTTTGATGAATAAATCTGTCTAAGAAAATGTAATATTCGCTTGGTTATGTTCGTTTAATCTGCCAGTAGCCAATTCTACTTCTTGTATATACGTTATTAATACGTATATGTGATATTTCGNCTAAGTATATATTATTCCCGTGTTTTTCTAACATTAGGTGAACATGAATGAAAGTCCTTGAAATACGACCATTNGAAGAAAAGAAATTAAGAGTTCTGATAGTTGAAAAAGAATACAGTGAACCCTTTTGGATCCTCGAACCTTCAAACAATCATGCTCCTAAAAACATACTTTCTTCAAGATTCAAGCCTTCTGTGGCCTTTTGCAATTTTCTAGAGAAACTAATCGACGAAGTTAAGCCAGATCTCATAACTGAAGAGCAAGGAAACCGCTCCTCCAAGGAATTTGAAGAGAACAATGTTTTAGCCCAAATATCCAAGAAAAGAAATGTTCCTTTCCATGCAGCAGATATTGACGAAAATGCAAAGGGTTATGTATCCTCACTTCTCGAAGATAAAAAGCAGTTAAGAGATAGCATTCTAAAAGCATTAGAGGAATTGCAAGACAAAGAAGATATGAAAAGAGAGTATCTGATGGCTTATGGTCAATGCCTGCAACAAGAAATCGAAGAAATCGAGAGAGAGGCTAAGTTTTCAGTTCGGGAAAGCTGGATTGCTATGAGTGTTCTTGAAAATGCTAGGAAGCTTGAGAAAGAAGAAATAACATGCCTTCATATATCGAGTCCAGAACATGTGGAGGGAGTCAAAAAACTGTTAGAATCAGTGGATGTTAAAGTAGAAACTATTCACCCAATAAAGAAACTGGTTTTCACCCAGGAGAAAACATCTTCTGCAGAACTTGAAGATTTACTTAGATCTATGCAAATTCAAATAAAACCAGTCATAAAAAAAAATTCTGAAGAGATTCCTCACATTCTGTTCTTCTTAGATACGTCTAAAAGGGCAAGTCCTTTTGACATNTGCATGGCTTANGATGCAGGTTTTACTGTTGTGGTTCCTTATGAAAACGTAACCACAGAAGAAGCNAAAAAAATCGTACAAGACGCTATTTTTTCCAGAGATCCAAAAGGAATTAAGCGCACNTGCTTCTTTATCGGCGGTAAAGACATGGAAAAAGCTGAAGAAGTCTTAAAAATTGTGCGAGATTCCATGTTTCCNCCGTTCCAAGCTAACACAATAATTGATCCCGCTGGCGCATATACCACGGCTGCCGCTATGGTCGCAAAGGTTGAAGATGCTTTAGTCAAGTCTAAACTTGGAAAGCTAAAGGACAAAAGAGTNGCAATTTTTGGTACAGGTGCCGTCGGGAGAGTTGCAGCTGTCCTTTTGGCTAAGCTAGGATGCAATGTCACAATCGTAAGTCCAAATCCCAACAGAAAAGATGGTGATGAATATGTGGCAAAGTTATCTAATCTACTTCGTGATAGATATGGAATAAATGTGGAAGGAGTTTTTGCACCTNCACCTGCCAAAAAGACTGAAGTTATAAAGAATGCCGACGTCATTTTATGCGCATCTGTAGCTGGTGCCAGAATAATTACCAAAGAAATGTTAAACGAAGTGAAACTTGTTAAAGTAATAGCNGATGTTAATGCNGTTCCGCCTTTGGGAGTAGAGGGAATGAAACTAAAGGATGACATGAAAGAGTTNGTCCCTGGAATTTTCGGCATAGGACCNCTTACCATTGGCAGGCTAAAGTACAAGCTTGAACAAGAAATTTTAAGAGAGGCCAAAAGAAACGGGAAAGGCACAATCTATAACTACAATTATGCCATGAAACTTGCAAGAAAAATATTAAAAGGTGAAATACTTTCAACCAAACTTGCTGTAACTGTTCGTTATCCTTCGAAGTAAGTGAAAGATTGTAAGCTGGTGCTAAGAAGAGGGTTTGAAAGAAAGGTTAAGAGTAATCTCTGCAATATCTGCTGCGTACTCGGCAATACGTTGTATGCTGTCACGAATTGAACAACATGCACAGACAACCTCTGTATCCTTTTCTTTCAAAAATGTCAAAGAAGCTATTTCTCGATCTAATCTCTCTATTTTTGTTTGATTTTCAATAATCTCATTCGAGACTTTCACATTTTTTGAAAATAAAGAATTTACGGCTTTGTCATAGGAAGCTAATGCGCTGATTCCCGCAGCATACATTTTTTCTAAAAGAAATTTTGAAAACTTCTTTTTCCGTCCTTCGATCATTATGATGTGCTTGGCTATGCTGGCAGCTTGATCTGAAACTTGTTCTATACGGTGGATAAGAGTTTGATAATCTGGGCAGTCTATAGGCTCTAGTGCAAGCTGATTAGCCAAAGTGGGATCGACAATTGCCTTGCGGACTAGTCTTAATAGGAAAAATGAGAAATGGTCAACTTCTTCATCAAGTGTATAAACGGATTTTGCAAGGGCTGAATCTTGGTTTTTTAAGGCGGTAAACGCGTCTCTACACATGGAGCTTGATATCTTATACATCCTGGTAATTCCTGTTTCAATAGAAGCTTTTGATTCATCTATTAGAGTTGCTATGTGTATCTCCTTTGTGTCTGCCTCCATTATTCTCATATAGAGCATCTGAACTATTTTGCGAATAGCTTTCTGTTGAGGAACGGTGAAAAATTTTTTAGAGACCAATCTTATGTTGGAATATCCGTTTAAATAGCATGCAATTATGCTGCGGACAACAAATGCAACGTTTTCTTCCGGTTCAACATGAAGAGTTATCTTAAGCATTTCCCTTTCCTTTTTTGCACCTGGAAATACAACTAATGATCTGTCTCTATTCATGGCAATTGAGACAACATCTCCTTGTTTAAGCTCATTTAACTGTGTCCAATATTTTGGAAGGGAAATAACAAGCGAAGAACGTCCGAGAGACATTATTTTTCGTTGCTCCATTCAGATTCTCACCTTATATGTATTAACACCAGATATCAAATATATACTTTCATAAGTTGTATAGATGATAATAGTCTTTATGCTTATTTTCTGATAGTGCAAATGATCTCACAGGAACTTTGAAGATTTTGATCGGATTTTTCTTCTGGTTGAAGAAGTTTTTATTTACAACAGAACATTTTTAAACTAGAGGACGCGACAGCCACAAGCTTCATTTACATAACCCATTATCCTTTCTATGACAACAAATTTGTCAAAGTGAAAATGTTTGTTAAAAAAAGACGTCAAGAATCTCCTTATCATTGGAGTTGACACTGTATCTATAGCTGTCTCTGCAAAAAAAGCTGGTTACAACGTTTATGCAATAGACTATTTTGGTGATTTAGATCTCCAACGGACATGTTCTGAATGGAGGTCACTAACTAAACAAAAAAACGGAACAAGCTGCGGAAGAATAGGTTTACTTTTTAAACCAGAAGCTTTTTACGATATGGCAAAAGACTTAGTTAAAAAATTTGGTATAGATGCAATTTTGCTATCTTCTGGATTAGACGATGAGTTTGAAGTGTTGTATGCATTAAATGATCTGGCTCCATTTTTGGGAAATAATCCTCAAACCATTGAAAGAGTTCGAAGGAAACTGAAATTTTTCGAAGAGCTTAAACTTTTAGNTNTAGANTANCCTGAAACATTTCTTGTGGAAAATGAAGATGAGGCAATCAAAGCAGCTGAAAAACTGAATTTTCCTTTANTGGTAAAGCCATCAAAGGGATTTTCAGGGACGGGTATTAGAATTGCAAGAAATTTTAAAGAGTTAAAAAACTTTTTCTCTTACGTATCTTTATTTAGCAAAAAAATTCTGATCCAAAAAATGGTTAAAGGAGTTCATGCAAGCGTATCCTTTTTAGCTACTGACGGTAATGTTAAGTTTTTAACATTAAACGAGCAACTGTTAGGAAAACGTTTTCTTTTCCAGCGAGAACCTTTTGGTTACTGTGGAAACATTGTTCCATTAAAAATTGATAACAAAATTGTTAAGCGATGCCAAAAAATTGTCGAAAACATAGCGCAACATTTCGGTTTAAGAGGTTCTAACGGAATTGACTTGGTTATATCTGAGAAGGGTATTCCTTATGTTATTGAGGTGAACCCGCGTTTCCAAGGAACCTTGGAATGTGTTGAAAAAGTCTTAGGAATAAATCTGGTGGAGGCACATGTCAATGCTTGTTTATACAATTTTTTACCTAATACAAGGGAAAAAATAGCAAATGTTTGTGCACGATTAATTTTGTACGCGCCTGAACGCGTATTAGTTCCCGACCTAACAATTTTCACACAGATTAGAAATATCCCCCTTCCTGGATGTATAATCGATAAAGACGAACCTTTATGTTCTGTGGTTGTTGAAGGAAAGACCCGAACCCAGGTCTTATACGAAGCTAAAGAAATTGCAAAGAAAATATATAGTATGCTTCGTTCTGCTTAATTTTTCGAAATATTTAAGCCTAATTCTCGGATGGCAATAAATATAGGTGGACCAATTATTGCTGCTATTGCTGTGAATAATGCTGCTTTAATGGGTGTTTCTACAGCTCCCACAGCCCATATGCCATGAAGTATTTCAATGTTAAAGCCGTAAAAGAGTTTGTATGTTTGGCATGGTATAAAAACAAAAATTCTGAAAAGCACATCTGCTTCCAACCCTATAAACGTGCTTAACGTGATAATGTATATGAGACGTGGACTTGAACTTGTGTTCCATAACTCTTTTCGTTTCATAGCCGCTATACTTGTACCTAGGAGACATACTAAAGCAAGATAGACATCCCACATTCCCCAGAAGGGAAGTTGCCAAGAAACAGGCGTAGCAAAAAAGGCGCTTAATAGCGCTATGTAATAAGTTATAGCGATGCTCCATTTACCCCTAAAAATTAGAGATGAAATCATGGCTCCTATAGGAGCCCCTAATGTGAAAATATACTCATAAACATCAATAAAGTTGATGTAATGACCAATCATAACCCCAATAAGCGTGGAAAAAATCCAGTAAAAGGAGAAAGAAGAATTCCTGTTATTGGTTCTGAGATGAATATCCAGTTATGCCAAACACCTGAATAAGGCAGAGGTGTGCTCATAAACGAATCGGTAATCACGTTAAAAGCGGCAAAAACCGCGACAAATGATACAAAGACNGATTTTTTTTACATTCTTCACTGCTGTTATTTTCTCCTTGAGCTTATTTTAAAGTGTTAAGATGTCCCCTTTATGCTTTGTTGTTTCAACCACTTAGAAAAAAGTTTCATTGCAATCGTTTTTCAACTACCACAATCGTTTAATAGAAAGCTTTAGAATCTAAGGTTGGCTTTCAAAGAGGAGTTAAAAATGACACTTGCTGAAACTCTTGAAAAACTCTCAAACGCTTGTGGTGTGACTGGAAGAGAAGAAGAAGTTAGAAATTTGATGAAAAAGTTTCTAAAACCCTACGTAGACGAAGTTAAAGAGGATAAGCTTGGAAACGTTATTGGAATTAAACAGGGGAAGAAAAATGCCCCCAAAGTCATGCTAGCAGCTCACATGGATGAAATAGGCCTATTAATTAAAACAATTTCAAAAGAAGGATTTCTGCGATTCGCCAAGATGGGAGGAATAGATGACAGAATCCTCTTGGCCCAAAAAGTAATAGTTTACACAGAAAAAGGTGCCCTTCACGGGATAATAGGTTCGAAACCGCCTCATATTCAGAAAGAAGAGGAGCGTAAGAAGGTAATCACCTACGACGATCTTTTCATTGATATTGGAGCCAGAAACCTAGAAGAAGCAAAGAAAATGGGTGTGAAAATTGGGAATCCTATCGGGTTTGACATAAAATTTGTCAAAGTTGGAAAGAACATAGTGATAGGAAAAGCTTTCGATGACCGTGTTGGTTGCGCCGTGATGGTGGAAGCAATGAAGCGACTGAAAAAAACCGACTGCACAGTTTACGCTGTAGGGACCATACAAGAAGAAGTAGGTTTAAGAGGAGCAACAACAGCGGCTTTTGGGATATACCCAGACATCGGCATAGCTCTCGATGTTACTATAGCTGGAGACGTACCAGGAGTAAAAGAGACGGAAGCACCCATAAGAATGAGAAAGGGGCCTTCCATCGAGGTGGCTGATGCTGGATTAATTACTCATCCAAAAGTTTTGAGTCTGTTGATCGATGTGGCTGAAAAGAACAAGATTCCCTATCAGCTTGAGACAGGCTTACCTGGCGCTACAGACGCAGCTCGAATATCGTTGACAAGGGAAGGTGTTCCGTGTGGAGTTATTTCTGTGCCTACACGTTATATTCATAGTCCAGCCTCAATGTTATGTCTTGATGATGCAGAAAANACCGTGAAACTAGTTGTTGCTGTTATTCAAGAGATTCCTAAACGCTTCTAATTTTTGGTAAGGTGAAACCCGTGAAACTTGAAGATACACTTTGTGAAAAAGCAGCCCAACGCCTTTTAAAGGGGTACAACTGTGCTCAAAGCGTTCTACTAACAATGTTTGAACATTGGAACGGAGAAAATGACCTTATTCCAAAAATTGCTACAGCCTTTGGCGGTGGAATCGGACTCGGCGGTTCTCTTTGTGGAGCATTAACAGGAGGTGTTATGAGCATTGGTATTAGATATGGAAGTAACAAACCTGTATTAGAGGAACGGCTTAGAGCTTTGCAACTTGCTAGAAAATTTTACANACNGTTTGAGAAAGAGAATGGTAGTGTTTTTTGTAGGNAAATTATAGGCTATGACCTTTCGATTCCAGAAGAATTGGAAAAAGCTTGGAGATCTGGAATATTTGAGGAAAAATGTGTTGTTGTCGTAAGAAAAGCAGTTAAAAGCTTGTTAGAAATTTGTGAATGAATTATAGCAACTAAATTTCCTTTACAAAGAATTTTGTGAAGAGAAATGATGCTATCATAGAGATGATGTATGGCAAAAATAAAGTAAGGATTTGAGCTACGAAAAATGTTTCTTGCAAGCTGTTAAACGCTGCTTCATTAGTTATTNTCCCTTGTANAGTACTATTCCAAAGTCCATGAACAATAATTAAAGGTATTATGTTTTTGGCCTTATGGTAAAAGTAGCCAAAAAGCAAACCTATGAAAAAAGTTGTTATCACATATTGTACCATTCCAAGCGGGTTAAATGGTGAAAGATTCCAGACAAAATGCCACACTCCAAATAGAAGTGCTTGAACTAGTATAGCTATTTTAGGAGAATATGCTTTTTCGAGATATGTTTGAGTATAGCCTCTGAAAAAACTTTCCTCACTGAGGCCTACACATAATGTCTGAAAGGGCATTGCTGAAAGAAAAATCAAAGCGTTAAAAGATGTAGCAAATAACTGTTGAGTGAAAACGTAAATCATAACACCCAAAGACAAGAAGGTTATTCCACCCCATACAGTGTAAAAACCTAGCCCGTAGAAAAGCGATTTGCGAAAATAGCCAGCTTTGAAACCAAAAACCGACATTCTTGTCTTTTCAATAACAACTATGGTCAAAACTAAAAGATATATCAGTGGGGTTTTTTCATATGGCATTTTAAACAACAATGCAGAAGGAACACGAATCAATAATGCTAAAACAAAAAGCATAAGAATCCAAAAAATAACTTCTTCCCTCTTTTTTTCGGTGATTTCGCCGGAGACTCCCTTCTCAGCAGAATAATTTTTATACCAAATGTAAAGAGGTATCAATAACACCAATGAGAGAATTATTGGAACATCAGCATTTTCTGGAAGAAGATATGCACTTAAAAGAACCAACAACCCGATGACAAAATATGTTGACATAACTTTAGCCAACATTTTATCATTCAATGTTTTCACTTCTCTGTTTCCATATCATCTACAAGAATAAAATTAAGGTTTTCAACAACAAAGCAAAACTGTTTTTAAATTAACTGTCCTCTATAGTTTCGTGGCTAAAACTATGGGTGAAAAGAAAAAATTCGAGTATTTGGAACACATGGCAGACGTTTACATCGCCACCTATGGTAAAGATTTAGCGGAGGCTTTTGAAAATGCTGCAGTGGCTTTGTTTGATACGATGACTAAGGTGGAAGATATCGCACCTAACATCGAAGATTACTTAAAAGTTGAAGGAGAAGATGAATATGCTCTTCTTTATAGTTGGCTAGAAGCCTTACTTGTAAAGTTTGAAACCGATGAAATGCTATACTCCAAGTTCCAAGTTCAAGAAATTACCAAGGATCCAGAAGGCTTCTCTCTTAAAGCACGGATTTGGGGAGAGAAATTTAACCCTCAAAAACATGTTTCAAAAGTTGGCGTAAAAGCTGTTACTTACCACAGAATGGAAATCATAAAGGAACCCAAAAAAGTTACCTTAAAGTTTGTCCTCGATATATAGCCTAAACTAGTTTTAGCTTTTTTAAGTCATTTAAAATTTCTTGCACAGCTTCTTCAGGCGGGGTATCCAGTTTTTCGGTCTTGTACTTAATAAATGGAATCTTTTTTTCTTTATAATATCGAAGGAGTGGTTGAGTTTGCTGTTCGTAAACTTTTATTCTTTCCCTGATAACTTGGGGGCTATCGTCTGGACGTTGGTATAATGGTCCACCACATTTGTCGCATTTCATGTCATTTTTCGGTTTCAAATAGCGTAGGTTGTAGATTTCACCGCAGTTTTTGCATATCCTTCTTGCGGATAAACGCTCAATAATTATCCAATCTGGCACCTTCAATTGTATTATAACATCTATCTTTGCAATGTCTTCAAGAGCTTCTGCTTGTTTTATAGTTCTCGGATAACCATCAAGAATAAACCCTTTTTCCATTGAAGTTTCTGCTAGTTTTTTCTTTAAGACTTCTATTACAATGTTATCTGGAACAAGTAACCCTTTCTCCACATAACTTTTTATTTCTCTTCCTTTTGCCGTGTCTTTTTTCATTTTTTCTCTAAAAATGTCTCCTGTGGCTATCACTTTTATTCCTAGCTTTGATTGTAGACGTGAAGCATATGTTCCTTTACCAGACCCTGGTGCGCCAAAAATAATGGCTTTGACCATTCAGATCGCTCCACTTTTCTCTTTTATTTTCATAAAAATATTTGATTTATGCTAAAATGTGTTTATTCTTCAAGCGTTCTAGCGGATTAAAAAGGTTATTTCCTTAACCAAAGTTTCAGGGACTATGTTTTTTCTCTTTCTTTTATTCAGTCTCACAAATCCAAAGCTACTCAGCACTTTTAGGTCTTGATAAACATTTTTCACGTTTCGCCTTATTTTTTGAGCTAAATCGTTTATAGATTCAACTCGTAAGGCAGCAATTTGGTATAGCAATTCTATCCTTTTCGGTGTTAACGAGGCTAGTTGATCTGGGGTAAAATCTTTAACTTCTTCCGCAATGTAGTCTAAGGTACCCTCTTCCACATATCCTTTATAGCTGTTTATAAGCTCTGCCCATTCAAAATAAGTTCTCATTTGTTTAGCGTCCAGTCTTTTTTTAAGAAATTTTTCCTCAAAAGTTTCAAATCTTCCAAATTTTCTCTCAAAATAACTAATTCTTTCTTTCACCTCTTCTGGTGTTAATTCTCGAATTATTTTAAGAAGCATTAATCTCCCAAACAAGATTATGACAGAGATGTTTAAAATTTTGACTACGGAAATGTTTAAAAAATTCGCTTTTGTCTTTCCTATCTACATGGTTTGGAGCATAAATGAGTATAACAGAAATTGAAAACGACATATACCTTATTGACGTGGAAACCGCTGGAATCAAGAACTTCATCGCCAGCTATGTATTGAAAGGTAAACAGACGGCAATAATTGAAACAGGTCCCGCATCTTCAGTGCACAATGTGCTCTTTGGCTTAAAAGAGCTTGATATTAAACCAAAAGAGGTGGTTTACGTAGCTATTTCTCATATCCACCTAGACCATGGTGGAGGCGTTGGAAAGCTTCTAAAGTTCTTGCCTAATGCAAAAGTTATCGTACACTATAGAGGAGCACCCCATTTAGCTAATCCNNAAAAACTTTGGCAACAGTCATGTGAGGTTCTTGGAGGCATAGCTAAATTGTATGGGAAACCGGATCCTGTTCCAGAAGAAAGAATCATCGCTGCAACTGAAGGTTTTGCTTTTGATTTAGGCGATGACTTAAAATTACAAGTCTTGGAAACCTTAGGCCACGCCTCCCATCATTTAAGCTTTTATGAACCATTAAAAAATGGAATTTTCCCAGGAGATGCTGCAGGCGTTTATCTAAACGAAATAGGAGTTATAGTGCCTACTACTCCTTCTCCATATCGTTTAGACATTGCCTTATCCTCTCTAGATAAACTAATAGATTTNAAGCCAAGCATAATCTATTACAGTCATTTTGGCAAAGCATGTGATGCCGTTGAAAAGCTACGAATATACATACNTCAAATTAAGCTNTGGGCAAAAATGGCNANNCAAGGAATTAAAAGTGGAGAAAGCACAGAAACTATAAGACGTAAAATCATTGAAAATGATNAAGCGATGCAAAAAAGTTTACAGTATGTTCAGAAACATCTGATCTTAAGGGAGACTACTTTAAACGAAAGCTTGAAAGGTTTTATTGATTTTGTTGAAAGGTTTCCAGANTTTTCTTTGTAGCTTATTTTGGTCTTTAAACCAAAATCCTTTATATCTTAGCNTCAGCACCATTAAGTTGTAGGGTGAGAAAATGAGCAGCAAGGTTCCCCTTGAAAAACTGAATGATTACACATGGCAAATTCCTCAATACAAGCCTGGAATGAGGGTTCCCGGCATAGTTTTCGCCAATAAAGATTTACTGGAAAAAATGCAACGCGACAGGACTCTGNAACAATGTGTGAATGTTACACACTTACCTGGGATTTTCAAATATGCCATAACCCTACCTGATGGTCATGAGGGTTATGGTTTTCCAATTGGAGGCGTTGCAGCCACAGATTTTGAAGAAGGTGTAATAAGCCCTGGAGGTGTTGGTTATGACATAAACTGTGGCGTTCGATTAGTAGCTACAATTTTCTCTGAAGAAGACATAAGACCAAAACTCTCTGAATTAACAAACATCATATTTAGCAATGTCCCATGCGGTCTTGGAAGTCGTCGCAAGGATTTCAGAGTTACAGAACATGACTTGGACAGGCTTGTTATGGAAGGGGTCCAATGGGTAATCGACCAAGGATTAGGCTGGTCTGAAGATGCTGAACACTGTGAAGAAGGGGGTTGCATGAAAAATGCAGATCCAGATAAGGTTTCGACAAGAGCAAAAAATAGAGGGGTCACTCAGATAGGCACTTTAGGTTCTGGGAATCACTTCTTGGAAATACAAAAAGTGGATAAGATTTACGACGAAAGGACAGCTAAAATTTTTGGAATAACTCATGCCGGGCAAGTTACCGTTATGATCCACTGTGGTTCCAGAGGTTTTGGTCACCAGATATGTTCAGATTATCTACGAGTTATGGAAAGAGCAGTTCATAAGTATAAGATAGCTCTTCCAGACCGTGAACTTGCCTGTGCTCCAGGAAACACTAAAGAAGCTGAGGATTACTATCAAGCTATGGCCTGTGCTGTTAACTATGCTTTCGTTAATCGTCAAACAATACTGCACTGGGTTAGGCAAAGTTTTCAAAAAGTTTTCAAAGAAGACCCAGAACGGCTGGGATTAAGCCTAGTGTATGATGTAGCTCATAACATTGCAAAAATAGAAAACCATAAAGTCAATGGTAATCGCAGAAAAGTTTGGGTGCATAGAAAAGGGGCCACAAGAGCCTTTCCATCTGGACATCCTGAGATTCCAGTAGACTATCGTTCTGTTGGTCAACCNGTTCTTATTCCTGGTAGCATGGGGACAAGTTCATGGCTTCTGCTGGGTACAGAGAAAGCTATGGAAATGAGTTTCGGTTCAACAGCTCACGGGGCTGGACGTATGATGAGCAGAACAGCTGCGAAAAAGAGGTATTGGGGAGGAGACATAAAGAAGGCTTTGGAGCAGCGTGGAATCGTTGTGAGAGCTGCCAGTTCTGTGGTTTTAGCTGAAGAGGCGGATCCAGCCTACAAGAATGTTGACAT
>Ga0180921_128_pt1 | contig 53503 bp, 55 predicted proteins | sample Deesub1362A_J573_FD_124161 | JGI IMG/M metagenome (GOLD analysis project Ga0180921, IMG submission 124161) | Candidatus Bathyarchaeota archaeon JdFR-08
TCAAGATCCCAATCATCTCGAGTTCAGTGGGGCCAGAGTCGTCATCGCCCACCACCAAAAAATACAGAGTGCTCAAATAAAAACATATAGTATTATTGAACTAGTTGGATGTCATGTTAAGGCATATCCGTATAATCCCCTTAGCTTCAGAAAGCTTCGGCGTAAGATCCATGTGTACTTATGTGGAAACGCCTGATGTCAAGATTCTTTTGGATGCAGGAGTTTCACTTTGTCCTAAACGTTTTGGTTTACCCCCACATCCACTAGAATTCAAAGCGATTGTTGACGCCCGCAAAAGAATCGCGGAAGCCGCAGAAAAAGCCGAAATTGTGACGATAAGTCATTATCATTTTGACCATCATACTCCCTCTTTTGAAGATTGGTTATGCAATTGGACAGCATTAAACGAAACTGCAAGACAAATTTATGAAGAAAAACTTGTTTTAATGAAAAATCCCAAAGAAAACATAAACTATAGCCAAAGACGCAGAGGGTGGATGTTTCAGAAAACCAGCGGAAAATACGCCAAAAAACTTGAAATCGCTGACAAAAGAACCTTTATCTTCGGAAAAGACACAAAAATCAAATTTTCCAAACCCGTTTTTCATGGATCAGAAAACTCTGTCTTGGGATGGATATTAATGACAATGATTAATTGTAAAAATGATAAGTTCCTTTTTGCACCAGATATTCAAGGACCAATATCAACAAAGACGCTTAAAATCATTAACGGTGAGAAACCTCAAATAATAATGATCGGGGGACCACCATTCTATTTGGCACGATTTAAAGTCGATGAAAGACAGCTTCGACTCGGATTAGATAACTTGGCAAGAATTGTTCAGATAGTTTCATACACAATCTTAGATCATCATATTTTAAGGGATGAAAAATGGCGCGAAAAAATCGAAGATGTTTTTAAAGTTGCTGCAGAAGCTGGACATAAAATTTGGACTGCTGCAGAATTTTTAGGTAAGGCCAATAGCTTATTGGAAGCTAAAAGGAAACAGCTCTTTGCTGAATCCCCACCTTCTAAGGAATTCGATAAATGGAGTCGCCAGAGCATGAGAGCGAGGAAACATTCAAAACCACCTATTATAATTACTTGATCAGTTTTCTTAATTGCAAAATATCATATTTTGAAAATCTAAAGTTCGTCTCGTAAAAGGACACATGAATTTGCTTTTTATCCAAATAAGATTTTAATTCTTCCATTAAAATGCCAGAATTCTTGTGCACTCCACAACTTGGGCTTCTTTGGACGCCTATAACTATTTTTAGTCTTATGTCGCTATTTTCATATTCTACAATCTGATCTAGAATGTCTTGGACTATTTTTCTGCAATGTCTTCGAAAATCTACAGTGTCGTATTGATTTTTTGTCTTAGGCTGCCTCAGTACACCGGCAAATGTCAACTCAGGACAAGGTAGCTGTATTATGCCTATTCTATTTTGCATAAGAAAATTGACCAGTTGCATTGACATATTTGAGTTTTCTACTAATCCGTAAGCTCTTGAATTCTCGTTTAATATGCAATGGGCAATTAAGGCAAGCTTTCTACTTCTTTTATCCTTCCACATTTTGTATCATATCTTGAGCAAAATTAGTCCGAGGGCAGTTCAGAAACTATTCTTCTCTGATCCTGCCTTATTCCTTTAACCATATTCTCAATCATGGCTTCCTCGGTTGTCAATCTACCCACAGTGTGGTGGCTTCCATTGGTTATGGAAGCTATCATTTTTGTTACGTAAAATCCGTAAGTTTCACGTCCGTAAAGATGAGGATTTGTGTTTACAACCACAGTGTTTATCTTATCTCGTTTTATCATTTTCGAAACTGAAATAACATCTTTTATGGCTATTTCTTCATATTCCCTCACGATAACTCTAACCTCTTCTATTTGTCGAAATTCTCCTGTTTCAAGACTTTTTTTAAGCGGTACATTAGCGCTTCCGTCTGATATTATCACCATAACGGGCACTGTGGAAGGGTCTCTTCTCTTTGTTTCTTTTATAACTTCCCAAGCCTTTAACATTCCAGCGGCAAGCGGAGTATATCCACTGATACGTAAGCGTAGAAGTTTGCTAGCTACCATACTTAAATGAGTTGTTGGATGCTGCACAACTACAGCACCAAATCCTTTTAGAGCTACTATGCCCACTTTATCCCTAAATCTGTAAGCATCACCATGAAGTTTAAGCAAGGCTTCTCTTACAGCGTTAAGATTAAGCAGCATAGATCCACTTAAATCTATGACAAAAACCATGGTTAAAGAAGTTCTATTAACTCTTAATTTTTCACGAATATCTTGAAAACATATCTTTAACGCAGTTTCTAAAGGTTTTTCACGATGCTTTTGTTTTCTTGCAGCTTCTCGAATAGTTGCAGGAATGTGAATGTCTGTGGGTTTTCCTTTTGGTATTTTCCATCCATATGGCTTACCTCTATGAAGAGCAGTTGCGGAATATGCACGTCTTCCTGTGGTAACTCTCATATTTTTTGTTTTGATATTTTTAAATTTTAAAAAAAAATTGGAGGGCGAAGTGATTTTTTTCTCGAAATTTTTGGTGAGAGGAAAACCATGAGTAACTTTTGAGGATTTTGCAACATCACTTACTGTGGGAATTCCTTTTCCAAGTTTCCCTTCTTCCTTTTCTTCGTGAACTTCTCCTCTTAGCTTGTTAGAGCCTATTTGATAGCCCTCAACAACAGGGGCTTCTTTCGGGTTTTTTCTTAGCCTTTTTCCAATTCCAAAAATAACTCCGCGAAGAAGTCTGTTTAAAAGAAAAACCAGTTTCATTCTTCGTCTTTCTAATTTCCTAAGGAAATTGTCTTTGGCAAATTTTTCTTCTTCTCTTTTTGTGGCATCCTTTTTAACCCAAAAAATAGCTTTTCCCTTCAAAATTTTTCTTTTTTTCTCTTTTTTTTCACCAGTTTTTTCTATTTGGAAGATCTTTTTTACAGATGTTAGAAAGGCATCTCTTATCTCTTGAGGGGATGCAGGTTCCAAAAAGCCGCCTTCCCGTGTCCTATGACTAAGTGCAAGCTCAGCCGCAACTACAATGTCATCCGTGTTCACTTCGGTTCTATCTTCAAGAGCCGCTAATGTAGCAGCGGCTTTAGCGATAACTATGTCAGGCCGTAATCCGTCAACTTTAAGATCTAAGCATGTTTTGCAAATGCCTTCAAGAAGCTTCTCTGGAATCGTCACCTTTTTTAGGTTTTCCCTTGCCTTTACTATTCTGACCCGCAATTCTTCTTGCAGAGGCTTGTATTTTTCATAAAATTTTTCAGGATCAGCTTCGAACTCCATGTTTCTCTTAACTATTTCTATTCTGTCTTTTGCAGAGGATATCCTTTCAACAGTCACCGACAAGGGGAAACGGTCTAGAAGTTGAGGTCTTAACTCTCCTTCTTCAGGGTTCATTGTTCCAATAAATATGAAACGGGAGGGGTGGCTTACGGATATTCCTTCCCTTTCAACGATATTCCAGCCTGTGGCTGCGGCATCTAGAAGGTCGTCCGCAATGTGATCTGGGAGTAGATTAACTTCATCTACATATAACACATTCTGGTTTGCTTCCGCTAGAATTCCAGGTTCTAGGGCTTCTATTCCATATTTTATGGCTTTTTCCACATCCAAACTGCCTACCACACGGTCTTCAGTAGCTCCTAAAGGCAAGTCAACTACGACCATCTCTCTTTCTTCAACTGGCAAATTCTTTCCCTTCTGGTACTTTTTACTGCATTTTGGACACATATTCGAAGGATCATAGGGATTGCAGTTAAAAGGACAATCCTTAACAACGCTTATTTTGGGAAGAATGCTAGCTAAGGCTCTCACCATAGTGCTTTTGCCAGAACCTTTGGGGCCTCTTATAAGTAAGCCGCCAATTTTAGGGTTTATAACGTTTATCAATATAGCTAGTTTAAGTTTTTCCAAGTCTACTATAGCAGAGAAAGGAAAAACTAACCTTTTCCTTTGCATTATTTTGCATCCACATATTCAATAAAGAAAACATTAACCTATTAGTTTTTACTTGAAAAGTCGTAAAGCATTAGAGTAAACCAAGACTTAAATAAAACCATGATCAATGATTACTTCTCGAAGAGAATTGTCTAGAACAATCGAAGTTTTTGGAAGTAATCAGGAAGTTATAACTGGACACTTTAAAATAGTTGAGTTTTTCAACTCCCGGGCATCTATGCACTGCAAAACCCATAATTGCACCAATTTTGGAATCAGCATTACCTAAAAATCACCTACAAATAATTGAGATGACAGAGAAAGTTGCAAGAGAACATGGATTCAAAATTAAAATCTACAACACTTCTTCAAGGCTGTGGAAAATAAAGGCGTTTCTTAAAGGCGTTAAGAAAACGCCTACAGTCATCATCAATAATCAGAAAGTTACTGGAAAGATAACCGAAGAGAAGCTACTATCGCTTTTGCTTTAAGACTCTCTTTTTATGTAAAAAGACTTCCTAAATAGTAGAAAATAATAAGAGTGAGGCCGAGGCCGGGATTTGAACCCGGGCGCCAGGCTCCACAGGCCTGTAGGCTACCAGGCTACCTCACCTCGGCCATCAGAGATGGCCTTAACCATTTTAAGGATGATAAGAGCGCATAACTTTTAAAAAATACGGTTTTAATCTTTTTATTCTTTCTTTTTATATTTCTATTTTTTTATGTAAGTGAATTTAACTTAACGTATTACTATTTCTATATCATTAAGAAAATAAATTATGGAGAAAAACCTTTTTAATTAAGGGTAGGGATTCTCTTTTTCTACTACGCTTATTCTGCCGTTTTTTCCTATGCGTAGTTGTTTTTCGCCTCTAAAAAAGGATAGACGTGCGTTTTCTATGTGAATGATATCGCCTTCTGAAATGGATTTTATCTGCTCGTTCCATAGGCATAGTTTAATGTTTCCAGTTTTGTCAGNTAGCAANGCGTTGGTTACAGCAGCATANTTGCCAAATCTTGTGAAAACACGTTTAGGNTCCGGAATTTCCAATACNTTTGCTTTTAAGCTTATTTGTTTCATTCCTTTTTTTAAATCCCTTATGTTAAGAGAATGNCGTTTTCTGTCCGCCTTTTTAGCTAAATAGCTGCGGATCAAGCTTGTATTCTGNGACTGAGTAATTGGATTTTTTTCCCGTAGAAATTTTTCTGAAATAGGAAATTGTGCCACAACNTTACCCTTATTTGTTAATAAGAAAATAGCTTTGCCTCCTCGAATCTTCTTGCGACATGTTATAGAAAGTTTACCACAGTTTGCTGTATGATTTTTCCATGCGGAAATTAAGGCTTTGAAGAGTTTGTGAGGCTTAACCTCATATTTTACTGAAAGAAAAGCGAGATACTCGCCGACCGTTTTTTTCTGCATTGTTTTCCTACTCTCTTGTAAGAGTTATTTCAATTGTTGAAACCATTCTAGCTCTGTTCTCTCCTTCTCTGGGAGGCATTTCCTCTGTGCCAAGTGCAATCTTGCTTACTTCTAANTTTTTCATGAATCTGCTTCTGGTAATCTCGGCGACGTCCACTGCTGTNGAAATTGCTCGGCCGCGAGCTTTTAGGTTTATTTCTTTAACATTGGATGCTGATAGACCTGTTATCACTGCTAAGACATAATTCATTGGTGGTTTTCTTCCGATGAATATCGTGTTTTCTTGGATTCGGGGTCTCTTCTGGGCTTCTTCGGTTTTTTCCTCTTGGGTAGTCTCTTTCTTTTGAATGTTTTCTTTCTCTTCTTCTTTTTCGTTCATTGTTTATTTCTCCCTCCTTTTCATTCTTCTGATTGATTCTGGTGGTACCTGTTAGATTGTACCTTGAAATGTTTTTACTTCGCAAATTTATTGCGGTTTCTTTTAAACTTCTTCTTACAGTTTACACTACAGAAATAGTAGGTTTTACCCTCATGTTTAATCTTAAACTTGCTAGTTTTCTCGTTCAGAATCATGCCACATACGGGATCTCTAGGCATAGCTTTATACATCATCCTCTTCTTGAATATTTGTCTTTCTAGACTTTCTGTTAATCAACGTTATACTAACTCTCCAATCGCAAATCGGTTTCCAACTCTTGTTATTTTGAATTTTACGCGTTCTCCTTGCTTAGCATTTGGTACAAATATGACAAAGCCTTCAATTTTTGCTATTCCGTCGCCTCTTCTACTCATATCTTCAATTTCCGCTTCATACTCTTTGTTGAGTTCAACAGGTTTCTTAACGTTGAATCTAGGTTTGCTTGCCTCGAATATGCCTGACATTTTATCACCTCAGTTAAACATGCAGTTAGAATAGCAAAAAACGCAAAACCGTTTGTAACCGTTCTACCTTTTCCTAAACTAACTGCTTATGATCATAGTAGCTGGCCGTGCTTATTAACCTTTGCAAGGAAACCCCAATAACTTTACTTTGAATAAAGAATTGGTTGTTACAGAGTTAAGGTTGCATCAATCTATTCTTGATTCTCAGAATTCACGCCATTTTATTGCTTGAACCATCTCAAGGAATTTCTTTGTAGGAAAAATAATCCTCAAAAACAGGCAAGACTATATTCTATATTCGAAAATAACCGAAGACTATAAGATAAAAATACAGACAGCAGAAATTGCCGAATCTATGCACAATTATTTAAAAAACAACATTAAAGAAACGTATCAGTTATGTTACTTCCCACAAAAAATCGAGACAACGCCTTCAACTTATCTAGGAGCTTAGTTAAGAGCAACGAACTCAAGCGAATTTATAAAAAATTAACATTAAAGAGTAAAAAATTAATATTATGAAAAACACAAAAGCTTTGAAAAATTTAAATTTGATGGATTTTAAAAGGATTTTAATAGAAATGGAAAACGAAAAGCAATTTTATAAAATGTGTTAGATTGGCAAGAATTCTGTTAGTTTCAATAATTGTGAATTAAAACAAAAGAAGGAGGACAACGATTTAAAGCATGAGTGCTATGTTTATTCGCCCATTACTTGGATGATTACTGTTCTTTTTCTGGGATGAATATCTGTTTCTACAAAAATTAGCGACTGCCATGTCCCAAATTCTACACGTCCATCTATTATTGGCAAGGTTTTGTCAGGAGGTAGGAGCATTGATCTCAAATGAGAATGAGCATTGGAAGGATGCATATATCCTCCTCTTTTTGGAATTATTTTTTCGAGAAAATTTTTAATGTCGTTTAACAATCCGTATTCGTTTTCTGTTAGAATTAGTATGCCTGTAGCGTGGGGGGCAAAAATATGCACAAGGCCGTTTTTAACACCCGAATGAGAAACCGTTTCTTGCACTTTGCTTGTTAAATCTATAAAGTCTATTTCACCCTTAGTTGAAAAACTGTAAATATGGTTAATGACTCTAAAGCTTGACAAGACATTTACTTCCTCCATTTTGATATTTTGTCATTAATAGGTACAATCTCTGAAAAACTTTTCCGAATTCGCTCCGTTTTAATAAACCTCAGTTCCTCATAAACATAAATTGTTTGTTTACCCAGTTGCAAATGATGAAAAGAGTCAAAGCTTTTAACTTCATTCGCGTAGTCTGTTCAACCAAACTCTTCATCATTTGGTTTCCATACTAACATCTAAACATCTTCTTTATTAGCAATTAATGTGACTATCATAGCCAATCAAACCTTACAATTCAGAATACACGCAACATATTAGTCCAGGCTCAACTACTAAACCAAAATATCTTTCCCTTTTCTCCAGACAACTAAAAACGCAGACAACTTCCTTTATCGAAACTTTCTTAAAGCCCAAAACAGGGAGTTGCGTTGATGCTTTTGTATACCGTTTGCCTCTGGAAAACACTGGTGAGATGATGTCTAGTATGGTAATACTATTACAACCAAAGCCACTAAAAAGAAAATAATGAACATAGGCATCTTGAAAATATCGAAGATTTAGTGTACTCTAAACACAACAAGTTCCTATGTTCAAGAAAACAAGCTAGAAATATGTGTGATTTCTGGCTTGAAAACAACATCCAAAAACCGCGTCTGGTGATGTTTTTAAATCTAAACAGTTGTAGCAATCTCGCCTGTATACAAAAGCATCAACCAAATTCACTCTAAAAACGTGTTTAGTAGATATTGAAGAAAAAATCCCTCAATAATTAGAACTGAAAGCCATTAATAGTCTCTTTCATTCTAGCGTTCTTTTAAAAGAATGTCTTCAAACTATGAGATTGGAGAAGCATAAACTCGAAGCTTTTACGAAGTTGATGGTCAAAAGTTTTGTATGGAGATTTTCGATAGTTTTTCTATAAGGCTTTGGTAATGTCCATTGGAAGAGTTAAGGGGGAGAATAGAAAAGTCTGTTTTGAGCCTTTTTTGAGATTTTAAGGCTAATTTAGGTTTTACGATTTTGGTCTTTGCGGGAAATTTTTATGTCGTTTCTGCTTGAAATTATTTCGAAAGACAACAGATCTAGAAATAGTTTTTTGTAAGAAAAAGAAAAAGAAAAAAGGGCTAAAAATTTAAAAGAGTTTTTCGGAAATTTTTCGTATAGTTAGATCATGTTATGTGTTTTTGTATATTGCCAATTCTGAAATAACCTCTATAATAACTGAATAGTATCTGTTGATTGGAGGATGAGAAGGCAAAAGGTGTTTATCTTGCCCGTTAACCCTTTTGGAAATGATGTTGAAATTCTTGAAAGAAATGTTGAGGGGCGAAAAGTTAGGGTAAAATGGGATTGGGGGAAGTTTGAAAGTACNGAAGGATTTCCGGTTGATGATAATCTTATAAATTGGGTTATAGGGCAAGAACAAGCTTTAAGCGAATGCTTCTTATGNCTTGATGAATGGGTGCATAAGCTAAGGTGGCTTGAAGAAACTAGATGGTACGAAATTTGGAGTGATCNAAATAAGCCTAAGCCTTCAGCTAAAACAGTCATAAGTCCTGGTCCATATCTTCTTCTTCTAGGGGATCCTGGAACTGGTAAGTCCTTAATTGGTAGAGCTTTGGCTGAAAAGTTGACGCAAGTTTACAGTGAAAACGGCATACAACTTTTTGATGTGTTATGCTGGAAAAATTCAGCCTTGCCAAGTCAACCAAAAATTTCAATTCATAAAGCTGGTGAAGGAAAAAAGATTTTACGAATAGAACAGCTTAAAGAATTCAAAAGGAAATTTATAACAAAAGTCGGATTTAGAGTATTGCAGTTGTTCCTTTTGTTCCTCGGATTGTTTTTGATTTCCCTAGGTTTTTATTTCATGTATCAAGCATGGCAAACTTGGGAAGTGAACCCTTCGGATACAGGACAACCCTTACAGCAATATTATAATTACAATTTTCTGGATTATTTCGTAGCAAAGATTGTGGGACTTGTGCCTCTAACTTTCATTCCAGGTGGAAGTTTAATATTTTTCGGCGTTTTCATGTGGTGGTTCTCAAGACTGGGAGGCCTTGGAAACTTAAGGGGAGTCGGAGGCGCTCAGCAAACAGACGTCCCAAAACTAATAGTAGACAATAGCTCAGGACATGCGCCATTTGTTGATGCAACAGGTCATAGGAGTGCCCAGCTTTTCGGTTCTATAGCTTGGGATCCTTATCAAACAGGCGGACTTGGCACGCCTGAGCATCAGAGGGTTACAGCAGGAGACATTCATCGAGCCTCTTTAGGAATATTGTATATTGATGAAATAAAGAATCTGAATCCGGAAGAAGCCATAACTCTTTTGACAGTGCTTGAAGAAGGACAGCTGCCTATAACTTTAAGGGGAAGATGGCATGGTGGGGATACTGCAGCTATGGCTGTCGCAACAGAACCGGTACCAGCTATAACCTTTCTGGTAGGAGCTGGAAACTTTGACAGCATAGGTCAAATTCATCCAGCACTTATGGATCGTATTTACGGATATGGAAAAGTTGTCAAAATGAACAATGATATGCCTAACACTGTTGAAAATAGACGTAAATATGTTCAATTTATAGCTCAAGAAGTTAAGCGTTTCAACCTTATACCTTTTAGCCGTGAAGCTTGTGAGGAAATAGTGGAAGAAGGAAGAAGAAGAAGCAACAAAAAGGATGCATTAACTACAAGGTTTAGACCATTAATTGCCATTATAAAGACAGCTGCTACCTTGGCAATGAATGAAAGATGTCAACTGGTAGAAAGGAGACATGTTCGAGAGGCTATAGAACATCATTGCAAGACAATTCAAAAGCAGATTCTGGAACATCAATTAAGTGAGAGGGGTAAGCTTCTTGAAATAACGCCTAAGGGAGTTAAGCTTGGGCAGATTTATGGTTTAGCTGTTGTTAGAGACCCTTACAGTGGAGAAATGACTGGCAGTGTCCTCTGTGTGAAGGCTCACATGGTTAAAAGAAGCAAGCTTTCAAGAAATTATCCAATAGAAGGCTATTACAAGGTTACAGGNGTAGCTAAAGGACAAAGTTTNATTTCAGACAGCATAGCTAAAGTTCGCAGTGTGATACTGCAAAAATATGGAATAGATATAGCTCAGGATTATTTAACGCACATAGATTTTGCTCAATCTTATGGTGTTGATGGCCCTTCTGCAGGAGTCACCATGGCAATTCTCCTTTGCTCCCTTATTGAAGACAAACCAATAAGGCAGGATGTAGCAGTTACTGGAGAGATAAACTTAGGAGTTGGAGATTCTATCCAAATCACTGCTGTTGGAGGTATTTACGAGAAGATTAAGGCTGCCGAAGCTTGGGGTTTCAAGAAAGTTGTTATTCCGCAGAAAAACTATGATTGTTCTATTGATGTTAGGGATTATAAAATCGAGGTGGTTCCTGCAGCAACTTTGGATGATTATTTGAGGGAGTGTTTAGTGGAGAAAACCGCTATCGAAATTCCGGTTCAAACTTATAAACGTAGAAAACCCTAATTTTTGAAGCAAAATGAAATCTTAAAGGGAAAGGGCTGAGAGGACTCCTTAATGGTTAGAGGTGCGGATAAGGCTAGAATTCGTAGATGGCGTAAAAGGGGTTTCTACAGTGAAAATGTTCTTGTGAGACTTCTAACAAAGTATGGATTTAATGCGGTGCGTGTGCCAGTTAGCAATCCAAGCTTAAGCCCATTACCTGATGTTATCGCTAGGAAAGGAGGAGATGTTTATGCTTTTGAGGTTAAGAATGCAAGTTACTATGCTTATTTTCCGAGAAAACAAATTGACAAACTTTTCAGATTTCTTGAGGAATTAATTCCTTTAGAAAGAAGGTTTAAACATGCTGTTATTGCAGCCCATCTTGGAAAAAGATGGATTTTTAAAGAGATTAAATGGAAGGATTGGGAAGAAGGCAAGCTTCCAGAAAAGGCTAGAATATTGAAGAGAGACAGAGGAAATTTTAAGCCCAATAAGGTAAGTTGATGAGTAAACTAGGGAAAACTTAAAAATAGGCGGTTATTTGAAGGTACATACTTCGGGTGGAAATCTTGACCCAATCTATTNAAGGAATTATAGTAAATTATCGATTAGGTCTCAAAACTCAAAAACCCAAGGAATGTATAATTCAGTTTAAACACATTGATTCAGCCTCAGAGGCCAGCAGACTTATTGGAAGGAAAATAGCATGGAAAAGTGGAGAAAAAAAGATTATCGGGAAAATTGTGGCTTTACATGGTAAGAAAGGCTTAGTTAGAGCAAGATTTAGAAAGGGTGTACCTGGACAAGCTTTAGGATCTCTTGTGGAGCTTGTGGGTTAGGGCCTTGTGAAATGCTCAAGAGAGTTCTCATGGGCCGGTAGTTTATTTATAAAATCTTGTAGTTGAAGTATAGGAACTATTGGCACATTTTCATAGAATTTGAATCTACTGGAAAGAAGAGACAAAATTATTGGGAAAAACTTGACTGTTTTCCAAGAAGTCCACTCCATTTTACTTATCACATTTGATGAGATCTCGGCAAGGGCCAGAGTTCTGACAACTTGTTCTTCAACAATACGTTTTAAGACTGAAGGAGAAAAATTATGACGCCAATGTTTGCAATCCACGCATAATACCTTAGGTTTTCTGAATCCTACAATATCTATTTCCCATCTACGGTCAAGATGTCTAAATCGTAAATTTCTGAGAATATGGTAGCCGTTTCTTTCGAAGGCAATGGCAGCAATGCTCTCAAACTCTTTCCATCCGAGAAACCTACTCACATGTTCAAGATCAGCCCCTAATTGTAGGGCATAAACAGTAAGTTTGAGACGCTGTAAACTGTCAGCCTTTAGAAAATTTTCTCTTAAATAAACAAGTCCCCTGTCATGTAATTTTCTAAATATTTTTTCAGCAATTTCAGAGGCAATAATAGCATCTTTTTTGACTATTTCTTTTGAAATTGAACCGTTTTGTGTTAATTTTAATATCGAAATTATCAAATTTCGCTCAATATTCATCAATTGATTCTCCAAATTTTAGGTAAGAAAGTGTAAAACAAACCATTTTAGCGATTTGCTTAAAAAGTTTTCTATAGAAATAATGTACTAAGGCAGAGTGGTGCTTGGTGGATAAGATAAAGGCAGTACTATTCGATTTGCACGGTACTCTTGCTTTTGTGAAAGATCCAGTGAGCGATGTGGAGCTCTCCGAATATTTGTTTTGCAGAGGATATGATGTCTCTCCACAGCAACTTAGAGCTGCATGGTTCTTTGTTTCGATGGTTGACTATCCAAAATATGGTTATAAAAATTGGCGTTCTTATTTTTCAAGGATATTGTGGCGCCTTAATGTAAAGGTTGACAAAGAAACATTAGATATTATTGTTAAACTTCTTGAAAGAAGTCCCTATCAACTTTATCCTGACGCTGCCGAAGCAGTAATAATGGCAAAACAGAATGGGTTTAAAACAGCGATAGTAACAACAATTGCAGATTTTCAGTTTAAAAAAGCCATTGAGCCTATAGAGAAGTTCTTAGATTTCGTCATAACAGGCTATAAAGTAAAATGCGACAAATCAAACCCGAAAGGATATAGAAAAGTCTTAGAAATTCTAAAAGTTGAAACAAATGAAGCAATAATGATAGGTGATAACGTTCTCTTAGATGTTGAATTGCCTAAAAAATTAGGCATTAAAACAATACTTTTAGACAGAAAAAGAGAAAACATCAAATGTCCCCAAGCAGATTTTATTGTAAACGATTTAAAAGAAGCCGTAGAAATTATAAAATTCATAAGCAAAAACAGTGAAAAAGGTTTTTAGATGCCTGAAAAATACATTTACAAAACCAAAAAATCTAAGGCGTTATACGAAAGAGCAAAAAGGGTTCTGCCTGCAGGAGTTTCTTACGGAATAAGATTTTTTGAACCTTACCCTTTTTACACTTTTAAGGCTAAGGGAAGCAAGCTTTACGATGTAGACGGGAATGAGTATATAGACTTTTGGTTAGGGCACACGGCCATGATATTGGGACATAGCCCTTCAACTGTTATGGAAGCCGTCAAAAAACAGCTTGAAAATGGAACACATTATGGAACAGCCCATGAATTAGAGATTAGGTTAGCCGAGCAGGTCGCAAGAATGGTGCCTAACGCTGAAATGGTGCGGTTCACAAATTCTGGAACAGAGGCAAACATGTATGCTATACGCTTGTCCCGTGCATATACAGGAAAAGATAAGATCGCCAAATTTGAGGGAGGATGGCACGGAGGCTACGACGCCCTACACATAGGAGTTAAGCACCCTTTCAGCATTCCAGAATCCGCAGGCTTGACAACAGGGTCTCTTCAAGACACTATTCTTTTACCTTTCAATAATCTCGAAGAAGTAAAAAGAAGATTAAGAAATCAAGAGGTAGCTTCGGTTATAATTGAACCTGTTCTTGGAGCTGGCGGAGGCATACCAGCAGAAAAAGAGTTCTTAAAGGAATTAAGAGAATTTTGCGACGAAAACGAAATCTTACTAATTTTTGACGAAGTTATAACGGGTTTCCGACTTGCTCCAGGAGGAGCTCAACAATACTATGGAGTAGATGCAGACCTGAGCGTTTTTGGAAAAATTTTAGGAGGAGGTTTTCCTGTAGGTGCCTTCTGCGGACAACGAGAAATCATGGAACGTTTAGATACAACCCTCTATCCAAGACCGCAATACTCTTTTCACGGAGGAACATTTACCGCAAATCCAATAACTATGACCGCTGGACTTGCCACATTAAAACTATTGGAAGATGGAAGTTTAATAAACCAATTAAATATGCTGGGGCAAGAAGTAAGAAGACGGTTAAAGGAGATTTTTGAAAACAACTTGTTAGATGTTCAAGTTACCGGAGCAAGCTCATTGTTTAATGTTCATTTTACAAGAGAGGGAGTCAAAGATGCTAATGGGGCCTCTAAAGCAAACAGAGAGAAACTTATGGAATATCATCTCCATTTAATTACGAATGGTGTTTTCTTTCTACCGACACATGTGGGAGCATTAAGCACTTCTCACTTGAAAGAAGATATAGACAAACTTTTTTGGGAAACTGAGAAATATGCAGAATGCCACTAAATCTATTTCGTGTTTAGGCATATGTTCCAACTTAACCAAAAAACTTGAAGACCTTTCCAAGAAGTGTGATTGATGACTGAAACATTTATGATGAAACTGAGTAAGATGCAACCCAGTCAACTATACATAAGTTCTAAAAAATTATCTGCAGTAATGAAAACGTTTGATCCTGACAAGCATGAATCACTTGAACCCATACCAGTTAAGAAACTTGGAGAAGATATTATTTTTGTGGATGGTCATACGAGGGCTTTTGCTGCTTTTCTACATAATCTTTCTGAAGTTCCTGTTTATTGGGAAGATGAAGAGCTTGACTGGGATGCCTATGAAATCTGTGTGGAATGGTGCAAAAAAGAGGGGATTTACACGATAGGCGACTTAAAGAATAGAGTTGTGCCTCAACGGGATTACGAAATATTATGGTATAGACGCTGCGAAAAAATGCAACAAGATTTGGAAACCAAAAGAAAAAAGAAGGCAAGCAAGAAAAATCATGATATTTATAGACACTAGTAAAAATGTATCTGGGATTTTGCGCATCCTATTAGGATCCTAATAGGTACCCCTTACCTTTTTTCAAGGATTCTGGCGTTTTAACATATGTTCCGCTTTTCTAATGTCTAAAGGAGTATTAATATTAAAAAAAGTCGTAAGTTTCGGGTCTAATTGCTGTAAAACCATAGTAGAAATATATCGCACACCATTGAGTCTATTTATTAATCCTCGCATATTCAAACTTCCATCGTCAAGAGCTTTTCTTGCGGATTCAAAAGCTGGTTTNGTGCAATATACTGCTTGCAGAGGCTCTATGTAGTCGTTAGGCCAACGGGGAATAACTGCATTTCTGCCAATGCAGATTTCGAAAAGCAAAGAGATAATTTCCTTAGAAACAAAAGGAGTATCACATGGAAGAAGAAGCGTATACTTTCCTTTTGCTTCTCGAAAACCAGTGAAAGCTCCAACAAGGGGACTTTGCACTTTGCCCTTGTCAACAAGAACCTTTACATCAGAACTAACAATCCCTAGGTAATTTTCGGCTTGAGTCTTGGAGCTTAAAACAACGAGTCTCTCGTCAACAATTCTTTTTACAGCGTTTAGCACGTGGGTTATCAAAGGCTTCCTAATAAGTTTTATCAGTCCCTTGTCTTGTCCGAATCTTTTGGAAAACCCGCCTGCAAGGATAACAGCTGATCTGTCCAATAATTGACTGGTCTCCAAACTTTAGATGTAATTCAGATTTCCAAAATTGTATACGCATTATTTAGACTTTGCTAGGGCTCTCACAGCTTCTGCGATTATGAACAAGCCTATCAGTATTATTATTGTCTCAAACAAAGGCAACGGATAACCTATAACTCCAGAACCCCCAAAGGCTAAAGCTACTAATCCTATGAACAGGCTAAATTTACTTAGTCGCATTCCCAAACCTGTTCTGGCAAGGTTTAATCCTATCAATATCAAACCAGCCCCTAAAGCTAGGTAAGGACCAGCGTCAAAGTGGTAGATGCCACTCGCAGCCCATAAGCCTCCAATTAGGACGAGAAATAATCCCCAAGCCAGTGTAGTTAATGCTAGGTGTCTATTCAAATCATACACCAAATACAGATTTTGCGTTGAAGCAAATATAAGTTTACCGTGTTAAAAGTTATAGTGTCTGAAATATTACGAGAATGAAATAAGAGTATATTATAGGATCGGTTTTGATTGTAGCTCGGGGATCTAGTGGCTATGAGATCTGAAATTAAAGAGTTAAACCGCATTATATGCAAAGAGTGTATTGAAAAAGACTATGAGAAGTGTAGAAACTGCAAGGTATACCAACTTGTGAACAAGATACTGGAGCAATAAACTCTAATCCATAGTATCTATCTTACGTGCCATCTCCTCCAAGATTTTTGTAAAGAGATGGTCTGGTTTTTCCTGAGCGAAAATTATGTTTCCTTCACTTTTTAGCACGTCGCAGAAGCAAGGTATTATTCCGAGCAGGGGGACTTGATACTCGTCTTTCATCTTTGTTCCTAATTCTTCTTCAAATTTGAGAGAAGAATTGTGCAGGACCTTGTTTAGAACTATTTCTGTCTTTTTTTCAAATAAGTCGTAAAGTTCTCTTAGCATACGTTTCGTTCCATCGACATCTGACCTATCAAAGGTCGTAGCGACAAGCACTAAATCAGCAGTGACAATAGCGTTTATAGAGGAGTATTGTAGTCCAGGACTTGTATCCAAAATGAGATAGTCAAAGCCTTCCTCTTTTATAAGAGAGTTTCTAAGGGATAAAAGTCTCCCCAAAGCACGCATTTCCCATTTTCTATCTTTAGAACTCATATCTCTAATGGCTTCTGTTGCTGGATTAGCTAACCCGACGAACAAACTTCCTGAATTATGAATTCTTTCGCTGAGGTCTATCAGAACTTTATCAATGTTACAGATTCCATTCAAATAGTCATTTAGCCAATATTCAGCCTTATCGATCTTTAATAAGGTGGAAAGGCTTGGAGCCCTAAAGTCCATATCAAATAAACAAACTTTTTTACCATGCTTAACTAATGTGGCGGCAAGATTAAGAGAAAGGAGTGTTTTCCCCGTTCCTCCTTTGTAAGAATGCACAGCTATTATTTTTCCCACGGTGATCACCCTTGCCCTTCCCTATCTACATAGAAATAAGCTTTCCTTCCAACCCTCTCTTTCTTTAAGTACCCCATAATAACAAGCTGATTGAGATAGGCACTTTCCACAGCCCTAGCTCTATGCGTCTGCTCAGCCACCTCTTCAGCCGTAGCACGGCCCAACCTGCAAACCGTCATAGCCGTTTTTCGAAGATGATCGGGCATAGAAAGTAAAGTCATAACATCTAACGGTGCGTCAGGTAACAGTTGCGCTTCTTTCTTTTCATGTTTCTGCAGTTCAATCATGATCTCCATTTTCTCATTGAGCCTCTCAAGGTTTTCCCTAATCTTTTCTAGAACTTGCAAAGGTTTTTTCCCCAGAACATCTTGTCTAGCCACACTGATTTCCCCGTTGTTTTACGCATATACACTAATTTAGTGAAGGTGGGGTTTATTAAGTCTTACGAAACAAGCGTAATTATTTTCGAAGTAAATATTAACTATTTATATTATTTATATTAAAAACTCGTTCTAAAATCGCCGCACCTATCTATCGAGGGTGTTTAGGATAAAAAAGAAGTTTAGTAATGTCAGTAAAAGTTAGGAACAGTTTCATTAAAAGTGGAAGGATTAATATGGTACAGGAAGTCTGTTTCTTGGCTCTTCCACTATTGGCAGAACTTGTTTCAGTTCTCTAAAGTACTTCAGCACTGTAATGCCTCTCTGGGTTATTGCATAAACTACACGGCTTTTCCCTANAGTTCTTTCCTCAACTAGGTTTTGTTTCATCAGAAACGCTAAGTATTGTTTTAATACGCTGCAGTTTACGTTAGCTTTGTACATTATATGAGTTAGTTTTAGTGGGCCACGATGGGCTAACACTTTTAGGATATCTATATACATTTCAAGTTTGGATCGTCTCATCATCCAGACCTCTTGGCGATATTTTCAACCTTTTTATATAAAGCTTTTATGGATTTGAACTCAACGTTTTTCTTCTTTACTTTTATGTTAGTAGTTCCCTTTTTCTTGTGCCAGAATTAACACGTTTATTCTATTTTGAAACGCTGTAACTAGGTCATCTAGTAATATTTCTTGCAATTCTGTCGAAAGTTCCTTCATGCTTCCCTTAAAAACTTCAGCCAACTTTGTTTCCAATTTCTTTCTTTTTTCAAATGTTATCTTATATTCCAAATTTACCTCCTCCATTTTTCGTGAACTGACATAGGTTTAAGGCATTTAACTAGCTTATGAAGAGAAAATATGGATTTCAAATCCATTTCTCGTATTTGCAGTTCATTTCCATTTTCTGAAGGACATTAGGCCTTCTTTTTCACAGACCTATTTGAAGATCTAAATCCCTCTGTAAAAATCCATAAACGCTACGGCAGAGAAGCCACAGTAGAATATTACCCCAACAAACCAGCAGAACAATGCAGCCTTGTCAGGGAAATGCACATTGAAGAAGGCACATATCAAGACTGGAAAACGCTTGCTGGCTTCCATTACAGAAGCCACCGCATAGCTTTTCACAAAAAAATTTTTGTGTTGAAACGGGGAGAAGAATTGTGCGGCGTCATAGTCTACTGTTACCCACCGCCAACATGCTTCGGACGAAAGCTAGTTCTACCAAAAATGACCATGCAAGAGCTTAGCGAAAAACTAAGCATAATCAGCCGCGTCGTAGTTCACCCAAAATACCGCACCATAGGCCTAGGCTCAAAACTTGTAAAAGAAACCCTGCCCCTAGCTGGAACACCCTATGTAGAAATGGTGGCAGTCATGGCAAAATACAACCCCTTCGCAGAAAAGGCTGGGATGCAAAAAATAGCAGAACAACCACCCACAAAAGAAGCATCAAGAATAGCAGAAACATTGCTGCGGTTAGGCTTTAATCTTCAACTCTTAAACAGTAAAAAATACGTCCTAAACAAACTAAAAACCCTAAACAGAAAAGAAATAGACCAAATTAGAGAAGTCTTCATCAAAAACTACCAACCACGCTTCATTAAACAATTTTCCTTCACAATGCCCTTTGGAAAAAAAGAGGATTATGCCAAGAAAATTAGAAAAGCGAGCATTCAAAGGCTTGTGAATTTAATCAATATTTGTAGTTTCTTAATGCAGACAAAAGTATACCTATTCTGGAACAATCAGCACTATAGACTAAAACCATGAAGAAAGTCAAATTTTACACTAGAATGTTGACATTATTTCCTAGAAAAATTTGGCAAAGATAACATAGAATTTTCTTCTATAATTTAACTCGAAAATTTTTAAAAAATAACTTGTGAAATATACCATTTGTTGAATCAGAGGAGAAAGGAAAATGAAGAAAACATTATTGCCTTTGCTACTAATAGCACTCCTTACTTCTTTCACAAGTCCAATTCTTAGCACAGTAAATGTTAGCAAAGCCAACAGCACCCCTACAATTGATGGTGTTGAGCCTGCTGAACCTAAACAGTTACCTTATAAGCAATGGCTCTCCATACTTGGTAGCGGATTCACAAAAGAATCGTCAGTTAACCTAAGTATTGGTACATTTAATAAACGCATTCCTCCTGAACGCACCGAATATATCAGCCCTAATAAGATATACGTTTTAGTTGGCCTTACCGATGCTGGCACTTGGAAAGCAGTGGTGGAGAATCCTGGTGGTTTACTATCTGACCCTTACAGTTTTGAAGTTAAACCGGCAAAAACACTCGCAACAATAGACGAACACTTGTTAGACTTGATAGACCAGTATGCAAGTGATTATTTCAGAGATATCTGGAATATCACTTTAGATCAATACAAAGCTTGGATAGCCACCATTGCATGGGGTGAAGGTGGATTAGGCGGCTATACCGCGCATAGCCAGTCCGGTAAAGAGGATGTGATTGCGTTAGATGGAGACAGGTTTGATCATTTCGTCGCTGGGGATAGATTCAGGTTTTCTACAGGCATAGGACCATTTCAAATTGATAGAGGGGGTTATGATTATGCTGTCTATGGGAAATATGGCAAATGGGGTGTAATGCCTACAATAATGAAACTTGATCCAGTAATAGCACTATATGAGGTATTATACTGGCATTACGAAGAGGGAGATTTCGGCAAAGATACCACCCTTAATGACTTTCAAGCAGAGGCCAAAACGGTATGGTTCGCAGTTTCCGATGCCAAAGTTGCACAAAACTGGTATCAAGTTACAGGTACATCGTGAAATGAAAACAAAAATGGTGAAAACGAGGATTTGAAATGGGACGAGATAAAAGAGGACTTAAAAGCGTACTATCCTTCTTATGAGGAAAGCGTAAGATTTATAGGTGAAGTTAAATGAAACGTTACTTTTATTACTGAAAGTAAAAAGGAAATTTCTTTTGATGATTACTACCCTACATGGCATATAACTGCTCGTCACTCAACTGGAATCCGTTTGTTTAAATACTATTATACCTATGATGCAAAGTTAAAATGTGAAGTCTGGGTGTGGGACAACAGCGGCGAAGAAGATGAATTTAAGTATATTTTCCCCAGAGAGTTAAACGGTCCATTTCCAGAGAATCGAAGTTATAGCGATCCCCCAAAATGGATTCGTAATTACTACATTGCATGGGCAGGTGCAAAGCTTGACAAGCCAGCGTTAAATCCTAGTATGGTTCGAAAGCACTATCCGTTTGTTCCTGTTGATTTGGTTCTTGTGCTGGATAGGTCTGGAAGTATGGATACATCCATGGGAACTAAAACGAGAATCCAGGGAGCTAAAGACGCTGCAATTGCTGTTATTAACGCGTTAATGCCTCAAGACAGAGTGGCGGTTGTTTCGTTTTCGACCACGGCAATGACAAATGTGCAGCTAACCAACAATTTTGAACAAGCAAAGAATGAAATACAAAAAATTAGTGCAAGTGGCTGGACCTCTTTTGGCGCAGGCCTATCACTCGCAGTTGAAGAGTTAAAAGCTCGAGGTTCACACGAACATGTTCTAGCTATAATATTTTTGTCAGATGGCTGGCACAACACTGCTCCAGAACCTGACCCATATGTTCTTGAATGTAAAAATCTTAACATCCCTATCTATACTGTCGGATTAGGCATGGATCGAAGCGATGTAAATGAAGCATTACTTATGTGGATGGCAGAGGAAACTGGAGGAAAATATCTTTTTGCCCGCGAATTGTTTGAACTACAGAATCTATTTCTAAGATTTTCGCTGGAAGTGTCGGGATGGACTCCAGAAGCTGAATTTTCAGGTATAGTTTACGAGGGTCAAACCGTGATTGTTGGCACATTCGACGTGGCTCCTTTCACTGCCTTTACGAGGGTCACACTAAATTGGCCCGGATCCGACTTGGACTTGATAATTATTAGACCTGATGGAAGCGAAGTTGAGCTGGGAACAGGCTTAGACAACATATATTCAGGAGCAACGGCTAAACCTGAATGGGTCGTACTCCTTAATCCTCGAGCTGGAACTTGGACAGTCAAAGTCTATGGAAAAGTAATAAATTCGCCAGATGAACCTTTCATCGTTTGGGTTTCAACCTATGTTCCTCCAGCTCCACACGACACAACACCACCAACAACTACACTAACTATTGGTTCTCCACAGTACGTGGATGGACAAGGCAATACTTATGTAGCCTCTGCCACCCCATTCACACTTAACGCAACAGACAATAGCGGAGTCGCAGAAACAGCTTACAAAATTTTCAACTCAACTTATGAAACTGAGTGGATGACATACACCGCCCCGTTCAACCTAACTGGACTAAGCGATGGCAACTATACCATAGCCTACAACAGCACCGACAATGCAGGCAACATTGAACCAACAAACACAGCAACAATAATTCTAGACAATACCCCACCTTCAACCACACTAACTATAAAGGAACCAAAATACATCTCTGACACAACTTATGTCACTCCAGAAACACCCTTCACCTTAGAAGCTACAGACAACGACTCCGGCGTCCTCGCTATCGTTTACAGAATTTACAATGCAACATTCTGCAGCGATTGGACAACGTATGATAATCCCTTCTTATTAACCTCCCTTGCAGACGGATCCTACACAATCGAATACTACAGCATGGACAATGTTCAAAACGTTGAAACAACACAGACCATAAATGTCACCTTGTTCTCTTGGAACTACGTGTTTGAAGACACATACGGCAGAGGAACAATTCTCAAAATTAACCTCGCACACCAATTCTTCCAGTTCATAACACCCGACACCGATTATGGAATTAGAAAAGCTAGCTACATGCGCCAATGCGGAAGAGCCATAATATTACACCACTACGACAACCAACTGCGACTAATAGCCACAGTCGTAGACACAAAACTTGACTTCTGCGTCACCATAGCATGGAACAAACAAACCCACAAAAAATACTTCCTAATAGACAAAGTAGGAAACGAATAAACCCAAAACTCTCCTCCTTTTTATCTATGTCTAAAAATTTTCTGGTAGTGTCTCCTAACAGAAGTATAAAGTGGATTTTGCTGGCGAAATGTTTCAACTGAATTTATGATACCGCTAAAAACTGTCTTTCCAAGCATTATTGACTCTTTGGACAATATTGACGAAAACCCTAACGCAGCAAGTCGCAATTACATACAGAAAATTATTTATTCTGACAAACGGAAAATGGGAGTTTGCGTGAGAAATCTCTAGCTTCACTGTAAATATGGATTTAAAAACATTTCTTCAGAGCGAATTCGAAAGATATAGGAAAAACAATAAATCTTAAGTATGCTTTCTAGTTTCTCACTTGCCGGATAGGAATATTCTGGTGTATTTTCTGATGAATATACCATGTTCTTTATGTTGGTTGGAGATTCTGTCTCCAAAATGAGTTTATAGCTTTTTTGGCCATGAACAAAGACATTGCTAAAATTGATAGTTGTTGAACATTTGTCTATCTTTTTGGGAATAATCTTTATATTCTTTCGTTGAATTACATAGTGTCGGTATACGCTCAGCTAGTGTGGAGGAAAGAAGTGGGCAAGAGATGTTTAGATTTTGACTGTCCCTATTTGGCCAGCGACGGCTCTTGTCTTCTTTCAGAAGTGGAAATTAAGGAGAAATGTCCAGCAAGAGAAAGGGTGGAATACGAATATAAAGACGAGTGGATTGACGAAAGCTATTTGAAGAGCGGCTAAGGGCTAGGAAAATAGTTCAATAACCGCAAACATCAAAGTTCGACAAGTTTCCACCCTTTGAAACGATTCTGCAGACCCTAAATTATTTAGGGACATTTGCAGATTATGAAGTGGTGGAATCTTGTCCGTTTTATGGTCCAGCAAACCCTTCATGAAGAAAACATTGATAAAATCCGTTATAATTTTCGTTATAGCAACACTGTTGTTGAGTTATCTTTTCCTGATTTTCATATATATGCCCATTTTGCTTTTGAGCTGGCTTGTTTTTTACTTTGTGTTTTTCGTGATTTACTATTATAACAAAAACGCTTTCACCTATTACATCACGGAGAGATCGGTTAGAATTGTTAAGTCTTGGATTTTCGGAAATTATGTTCGAGAAATCACTTTTGATCAGATTAACGATGTACATATCATGCAAGGGATTTTAGCAAGGATATACAATTGTGGTTCGCTGGTGTTTGTAACTGAGTCAGGATTGGAAGTAGGGTATGTGGGAGGGGGAGGAGCTGTTGGAAGCGATGTTATTATTGGAGCTGGCGGGGTAACACCTACCATCGTGAAAGGCAGAGGGAATAGGTTATGGGATATTGCAGATCCTGGAAAAGCACGAGAGCTTTTAATAAGCAAGCTAACAGAGTGGAGGGAAGTTTTTCAGCAGCAAAAAATCTCAACTTCTCTGGAAAAAATGGCTAAAAGACCTCAAATGCCGCCTCAAACAACAAGAGAAACAATTGTTGAAAAACTTGAAAAACTAAAAAAGCTGCTGGACACAGGAGCAATAACTAAGGAAGAATATAGAAAAGCAAAGAAGAAACTCCTTGAGTAAACAAAATTCCAAAGAATTTCCTCAAATGATAGGGGTCTACCCAAGATGTTTCTTGAAGCTATGCTAAGATTGCGTCTCACTAAATGTTGCTTATTTCTTTGTGCCCTTATTTTTGTACAATGTCTCATATAGAAAGATGAAACCTCTGTTTACAATTTGTCCATAACAGCTATAATTTGTCCATAACAGCTATATATTGTGGCTCTCCAGAATCGATGAAATTCTTAATCTTCCATCCTGTCCCTTCAAGTATATCTTGCATCTCTTCTTTGGAAACCATCAAATAATCGAACCATCTGCCAACGTACTTTCGAAATCTATTCCTAATTCTAATCTGTCCACCCATTCTGCCCCTCTCCTTATTTCGTTTATGATACTCCAAATGCGAAGGATTATCAGTCTTATACGGGTCTCTAGTTTCAGCAATAATCAAAGCTTTTCCCGAAGTTATTTTATGAAGTTTTCTAAGCAACCTTTTAGCCTTCTTAAAATTACCGAATAATCCAAAGTTGTTTCCCATCATAATAACAGTATCAAAAGAATTCGGCTCAAAATCCAACTCTTCAATGGACATAACTATGGCTTTCTTTAAACCCCTCAACTGGCAGACCTTTATTACAAGGGGAGAAATGTCGATGCCAAGGACATCAAAACCTTTCTTCTGCAAATATAACGAATGTCTGCCAGCTCCACAACCGATATCCAAAACTTTTCCTTGAACCAATCGTATGGCTTTTTGTTCAATTAGACTCCAATCTTTATATTCAGAGAAATAACTTTTCGAATCTATCGCATCAATGTAACCGTCATCTCTTTCTACTATTTCAAAAACCTCCTCTCCTTTATAACGAGCCCATATCATCTGACCAAAAGCATCTTGTTCAGGCTTCAAAGCTTTAATTTTGCCCATAGATTAGAAAACGCACTTAAATCTTTTAAAATCTAACCAAGCTAAGTAAACCGAAACTAGCCTGTTAGGAACCTTTTTATTTTTTGTCTAGTTACTATTTTTTGCCGGATGATGAGAAGGCATTAGGTTGATACAAGATGAAATCTCAGAGTTACTCGGACGGCACTTTAATATCATTCGGCAAACCTAGACATCGCCCCTGAAGGTTACCGCTAAAACGAAAATGACACGTTCATCAGTTTTATATTAGAACTTTTAAACGGTTAGACCATTATTTGTATCAGGGAAACTTATGTCCAAGAGCCTAGATGAAAACGATCTAAGGATTATAGAGTCTTCATTGAAGGGAAAAACTCTTTTAGTATATTGGTATCTTCTTCAACAACCCACTCACATGGTGGGAATTCGTCAGGTTCAAAGGGCATTAGGGTTTTCCAGTCCCAGCGTTGCGGTTCATCATTTAGAAAAGCTTCAAGATTTGGGACTTGTAAGAAAAAAGATTACAGGCGAATATGTGCTTAAAGAAGAAGTTAAAGTTGGCATCTTGAAATTCTTCACTCGTATGGGACGTTATCTTGTTCCAAGATATTTTTTCTATTCTGTTCTTCTTACAACCATGTTAACAACTTACCTTGTAATGTGTAGTTTAGGATATATTTTTCTAAGCATTTACGCTCTAATGTTCGGATCTATATCTGCAGCAATCTTATGGATTGAGACAATTAGATTATGGAAGGCAAGACCATTTTGATACCTCTTCATGCTGTACTAAAAAGTAGAACTAAAAACAATAACCTATATTATCTTAACGTGGAGAAAAATTAAAATGAAAAAGGCAATAGCTTACCTTTCAATCGCCATTTTTCTAGGAATAACTCTAATACTTATCCCTACAGCCATCGTATCAAGAACTAAGCCTATCTCAGAGAGAAACGCAGCCTATTATGCACCNGGCTTCCTTGAGGGANGGTTATCCCAAATGAAAGACTACGCTCTGCCTCAGAAAATCGAAAATCCATTTGATGGAGTCATCATTTTCGTTGTAGGACTATTAATTGCAACTCCTGGTTACCTGCTTCTAAGAAAATTCATGACAAAGCAGGATAAGTCAAGCTTTGATGTCTAAAAATCTAAAATCCTGTTCTAGTTTTAGTACAATAGTGTTCTAAAACATAGCATTAAGTCAAGCTAGTAGAACAAATTATAATGTGAATTAAAATGAAAAGAGGAAAAATAATAATAGTATCATTACTGATAATTGCTTGCGTTTTAACAATTTTGGGACTTCCTATCGAATATTCTTCCGCAACCTTAAGGAAATTCGGTTCTTACAGCGAGTTGAAAAGTTTCTTGCAATACAGAAACAACAATTTTCCATGGCGATACACATCTCTATTGGAAGAACTCAAGGTCCTCTATAGCTTAGATTATTCTCAAACTAACATCCAAGTTGAAGGTGTAGATGAAGCAGATATCGTTAAAACAGACGGTGAATATCTTTACATAATATCCGGACAAGCACTCTGCATAGTGAAGGCCTACCCACCTGAAGATGCGGAACTTTTATCCAAGATAACCATAGAAAACACATTAAAGCAAATTTTCGTAAATCAAGAAAAACTCGTAATATTCTCCGAATATTCTACATCAATCGAACCCGAAACATCTGTTAAAATTTATGATATATCAGATAAAGAAAACCCTATGTTGGAAAACGAGATAATTGTAGACGGCATATATTTCACATCAAGAATGATAAATCAATCTGTATACCTCATTACAAGAAAAGGCGCCTACATACATGACGGCGAAGTGAACCTACCTGAAATCAGTGTAGACGGTGAGCCCAGAGTTATACATGCAACTGAAATCTATTACAGCGATACACCAGAATACTCTCAAACATTTACTATGATCACTGCAATAAACATTGTTACACAAGAAGTTTCAGAGGAAACAATCTTATCGGGATGGTCAACAGAGATTTACGTTTCTAAAGAAAACGTCTATCTGGCCATAAGAAACTATGGAAAAACTCTACTGCATAGAATTCATCTAGAAAATGGTGAGATTTCTTATGTAGCTAATGGACAAGTTCTAGGGGGAGTTCTGAACCAGTTTTCCATGGACGAATACAACGAATACTTCAGAATTGCAACAACATCAAGAACCGTAGTTTCGGTTTCCGAAGATCCATTCGGAGCCCCGAAAATAATACCCTCCATACAAGAAAACAACGTCTACATTCTAAACATGGACTTAGCAATAATCAGCAGTATAAAAGGCATAGCACCTGGAGAAACAATCCATTCCGCCCGCTTTATGGGAGACATTTGCTACCTAGTAACTTTCAGAAAAGTTGACCCATTCTTCGTCATAGACCTTTCAGACCCTTACAACCCGAAAATCCTTGGCGAACTAAAAATCACAGGGTATTCTGACTACTTGCATCCTTACGATGAAAACCATATGATAGGAATCGGCAAAGAAACAATAGCAGAACAAGGCGACTTTTCATGGTATCAAGGAGTCAAAATATCGCTCTTCGATGTCTCAAACTATACAGATCCAAAAGAACTAGCAAAATACGAAATAGGTGACAGAGGAACAGACTCCCCTGTCCTAAGAGACCACAAAGCTTTCCTATTTGACAAAGAAAGAAAATTGATGGTAATTCCAGTTCTAGTTGCAAAAATAGACGAAGAACAATATCCAAATGGAGTTCCACCATATGTTTCAGGAAGAGCAGTATGGCAGGGGGCATACGTATTTAAAATCTCTCCAGATCTAGACCCGAAAATTGTACTTCTGGGAACAATAACTCATATCGAAAACGGTAATCTAAGCAACACGTCTCTTTACATTGTAAGGTCTCTCTACATAGAAGATGTTCTCTACACAGTTTCAGAGAGCATGGTAATGATGAACTCACTACAGGACCTAAGCTTGATCAACGTATTAGACTTAAATGAGTAAAAGGAGGAAGATCATGAACGAAATTGTTAGACTAGTAGAAGATTTGGCTCAAGTGTCAGTAACAATTATTTTAGCCTATGTGGCCTATAAAATCGCTGTTTTCGTGGAAGCATTAACCAGTCGAATAAAAAGTGAAGACGACGTTAACAAAAAAGAGAAAAATTTGTGATAGCCCCATCGGAATCCGCTACACCTACCTTTATTTTATTGCTTTACGAGCAAAAGTTATGTATCCAGTATGCCCTGTCATCAATGTCTTTGGTCGAGTTTTCCCCCTCTCAACCTGCATTTGTCGCATCAAACACTCTACTGTTTCTATATCGATAAATCTATTCTCCTTTAAGGCGTCCACTGTTTTTACAACTTGGTCTATGGTCGGGCTGAATGACACTATAGTGGCGCATGGCTTCAAAGAGTTATAGGCATGAGGAACGACAAGCCACGGAGTTGCTAAATCAAGGATAACAGCATCAATGTTTTTTTCCTTTATTCCAGCTGTAATATCTCCCTTTTTTAATTTTACAAACTCTGATAATCCAGAACGTCTCAGGTTTTTCTCTGCAACCTTTAGAAACTCTTCTCTAATCTCATAACTGTAAACNTTGCCGTTAGGTCTAACAAAATGGGCTAAAGCGGCAGTTAACGCCCCTGTACCTGTTCCCGCCTCAACAATATGGCTTCCAGGACCTATTCCACTAAACATTACTATTAGAGCGATGTCTTTGGGATAGGTTATCTGAGTTCGCCGCACAGATTTCATAATGTAATCGCGTAAAAGAGGCTTTAAAGCCACAAATTGGATGTCCAAATTACTTTTAACGGTAGATCCGTATTCTTTTCCGATTATATCGTCAAATTTTACATATCCTTTATGGGTGTGAAAGGTCTTTCCAGTCTCTACTTTAACCAGATAGGTTTTCCTATGACTTAAATAGAGAAGAACGTAGTCTCCTTCTTTTATCTTTTNATGAGTCAAAGCGAGCTCCCTAGGGGGTATACTTAAACGGATGTTTAGAACGATCCTTATTCTCAATAAGCTCGTTTANTGTNGGTCTTCCCTCCACAGCTTTTCGAATGGCATGGCGCATTGCCTTATAATTATTTATGTAAACTCTTTGTCTGTCAACAGCCGTTGGATGCACAAATACATTAGCTATAATGATAAGCTCTTCAGCGGCCTCTTTAGGAATAGTGCCATCAGCAACACTGTCTATCACTGCCTTTGCCACAGCTGTTTGAGCTGGCCCGTAAATCATGCTGGCTTGACGCATACTTGTAATCCTAACAGTAGGAACTATAAGGGTTATAGGTTTAGCTGTTAAATTTGGTTCTAGAATAGCAACTAAAGGCTCATGTCCAGGCGTTGGTGCTGCTTTGGCTTTGGCAAAGGCCTCGCCTAGAGGTCCGTCTTTTTGACCTAAAAGAAGGTCTATATGAGCTACCTCTGCACCTTTACCAGCTAAGGCTTCTCCAACTCGCAGTTTGAAATCTTTAATAATTTCCGGAGTTATGCTAATTGCTACGAAACGTTTTTCTAAGGGTTTTTCAGCAATTTCAAAAGTTATCGGTTTCCGCTTTATTTTCCCTAATTTTTCCAAGTCTAGTCGTAGTTCTTCTCTTGCCTCATAAGTGAGTTCTCCTCCAACACTGAGGGGGCTTCTGACTGGGCCAACTTTAATTTTCATCATGTTTAGGGCCTCTTTTGTGCCTACAGCGCCACTTCCCGTTATTATTCTAGCTATTTTCTGTATCTTATACTGTAATTCACGAGCCTTTTGCAGTTCACCTTTTTTAACATGATTATAGATTTGAACCCAAATATCTGGAATAACGTTAGCACTTGCCAATATAGCACCTGAACATCCAGCTGCCAAAGCAGCTACAACCACTTCATCGTGCCCACANAGCACATTAATCTTATCTCTCACTTTCTCTAGAACTGCNAGTATGTANCGAAGTTGCCCGCTACTATCTTTCAACCCTACAATATTAGGAATTTGGGCTAAGTCTTCCACCATCTGCCAAGAAAGTTCTACCCCTGTGCATTGAGGGATATTATACAATATTATAGGAATTTCCACNTTNCTTGCTATNNTATCATAATGTTCATAAATTCCACGATCTGCGGGCTTAAGATAAAAAGGCGTAACAATGAGAACAGCCTCAGCACCGAGATCTTTGGCATATTTTGTCATCTCCAACGCTTTATCTGTTCCACTTGCACCAGTCCCAGCTATCACNGGAACACGTCCATTAACTTCATCTAAAANTACTTTCAACAAGCGTTTCCTCTCCTCAATTGTCATATTAACGAATTCTCCTGTGGTACCACCTGGAACAACTCCATGAACGCCTAACTCGATGCAATGGTTAACCAAAATTCGCAGTTTTTCTTCATCTATAGATTTTCCATTCTCTGTAAAGGGAGTAACAAGAGCTGGAAAAATTCCTTCTGGCTTAAACATGCATCACACCTTTATCTAAAAACCTAGTTTTAAAACCATTTAAGCTTTGAATTCAAAAACAGAAATTTCACCATATAAAATTCTAAATGCAAAAAATAAAAAAGGAAATTTAAGAGAGAGTTTCTAAATACATCGATTACGATCTCGAATAATTTGGATAGCTTGAGCCTGAAGTATTTCCATTTCTAGTATTTGGCTCTTCACTTTTTTAAGTTCATCATGGCGAATAAACATCCCAACTGATTTTTCACAGTTTCCATGCGACCCTGAATTAGAAGTAGGGTAAATCTTAAAGATTTCAAGTGCTTTCTTCGTGGAAGTAAAGAGCTTTTCTTTAAATCCAAAGTTTTTCATATTTTATCACCTTTTGTTACACCTTATAAGTGTAACATTAATACAAATGAAGAGCGCGGTATATAAGTTTTGTGTTTTTGTTACACATAGATGGTGTAACAAATCTTATATGGAACTTGCACATATAATTAAGAAGGGCAATAACATGAAAACCAAGGCAAAGTTAATTGAAATACTAAACAAACAGCTAGGCTTATCCTCGTATGAATCGCAAGCATATGTTTCATTAATGATTTATGGCCCCATGTCACCAAGCGAGATTGCTCGAAAATCGGACATACCAAGACCTAGAACCTATGACGTGCTCAAAAGTCTAATGGAAAAGGGTTTAGTAGTCGAACAGTCTGGTAAGCCAACAATATATGCTCCTGTCGAACCCTCCCAAGGACTAAAAAACTTTTTTATTTCTATCGAACAGGAAGTGCTAAGGAAGTTAGAGGAAAAAAAGAAGGCTGTTGAAACATTAACAAAGTCACTTTCCCAAATCTATGAAAAAACTGGAAAGCTTAAACTTGAAAAGAGTAAAGTGTGGTTTACAAATAGGGATGCTGCATTTATTTCGATTTATGTTGAAGCTATAAAAAACTGTGAAAAGGAGATAGTCGTAGCCTCTAACTCCCTCCGACCTCCAGAAAATGAAGTACTCAAAGCTGTAAAGCATGCTCTTAAACGAGGAACAAGAATTAGAGTGGTGAGACAAATAACAGAATTATGGACATTGAAAGAGCTAGAGAGATATGAGGATTATGTAAAAGCAGGCAGCCAAGTAAGATATTTAGATGTTAATGAAATCCCCCTTCGATTTGNAGTGTTTGACGAAAAAGACACAATNATTGTTTTCCCTTTAAAACAAGAATCAACTAATTCTCTGGAAGCTTTATGGCTCAGAATTCCACCTTTAGCAAAAATTCTACAAAAATATTTTGAGGAATTATGGAGAAAAGGTAAGCCTATACTTCCTATTTTGAGAAGAATGAAAGAAGAGAAAAAGCGAAAAACCAGACGTTCATTTTCTTCAAGATAAAAGTAAAATCTAAATGCCTGAAGCCCTGTATACCCAATATCTTTCACATTTGAGAGGGTCGTTATGGAAGATCTTAAGAAAAAATTATGGATTAATGAAGAAAAACTAAAAGAAGTTAACAATTTTCTCCTAAAGGATGACAACCCCCTCGTCAACAGNTTACTAGAAATTGTGGAAAAGTATGGTGACATTGAAGAAATTAATCGTAAGGCAAGAGAAGCCGGAAAGCTTGAAAATCTTATGAGAAAACTTGAAGCTAATAATCCCTCTTACTTGAAGGATTTAGAGTGGCTTATCAAGCAGCGAGACAGTAATGCTTTCATTAGTATAACAGACTATCGAAGAAAAGTTTTGAAGGAAAGAGCTGATTCTATGCAGTTTGATGAATCTTTTGCCGTTACTTTAGAAATTAGTGCATGTAACTTCTTCCCATGGTTAATAGAAGAAGCAAAATATGCAATTGAAAAACAAGATTTGATGCCGGCCCGATACATTCGCGTAAGAAACATGAAAGAACAAGTGGAAGATGGTGATGTTTTAGCTTTTGCAGCAGCCATGAAAATAATAGGAGCTTCCTATGTCCAAACCTTGGACACTAAAGGCACTTTACCAGGACCTGACGGAATGCCCATAAACATACATTTGGGAGGCCCTGAAACTATAACTGGTTATTTTGGAGGAGTGGGTGTGCCCAACGAGTATGCTTTAAAATGGGTGGACGAATTTCTCTATTACTATACTGAGTACGGTGTTCAGCAAGTTTTGAATGTAAACGCAGGAACCATCATGCTTGGATACTGGTTGCATAAACTTGGAATCGATATTGAATTCAAAATCTCTGTGTATGCAGGCAATGATAATCCCTACTTTATCTTCTGGACATTAATGACAGCAAAACTATTTAGCAGACAAGATGGTACTACACCTCTTGTAGGGTTTAATCTATCCAATTCTGTTAACAACCAGACAATCGAACTCTCAGCATATATAAGGAAAGCTTTCGACTTCGAAGACATTGTTCGTATTGAACATCATATCGTAGAAACCCAAAAAAGTATTGTCAGACAACCTTACGACCGCCTTAACGAACTATTAGAAATAGCAGATCATGTGAAAAACTTAAGTGCCAAACATGAAGGGGGAATTCCAGAAATTGACAAAAACAGAGAGCACCCATCAGACATATTAGATTACTTCATGCCTAAAAAAGAAATAATTGAAAAAGGCCTCATGCCCAAACTACTCCAAAACTACCTAGACAAACATGAAGCTGTTAACCGAACCGCAAAAGCCCTAACAGAAAAGGGATTAGCACTCATAGCAGCCCAAAACTTACACAAAAAATAAGGAAACTAAGAAATCACCAGTACTCTTTAGGCTTCCTGAAAAGCAGGTAAACTGTGGAAATCAGGAAAATCCCAGTAGTTATCCCTAAGAGCATAGAAACACTACGTAGATTAGTTAGTTCTACTTCGCTTCCTTGAAGACTATTGTACTTTTTCACATAATCCCAATAAGTTCTATTCAAACTTTCGATGTTTTCCTCGGACAATGTCATATTAAAACTTTCAAAAAAAGTAGTATTCAAATTTTGAAATTGGTCTTCCATGGCCTTTAAATAAATATTTTCTACATAAGTCATGGTAAAACCAACGGTGACATTAAGATAATCAATTTCAACAATGCTAGACACTCCTTCGCCGAACTCTTGTTCATACTCAACAGTGCATGTTAAAGTAATTTCTCCATACATCGTTCCCCAAATATTTTCTGGTAAGCTTTGTGTAATATTATATATCTTCAGCGAGCTACCCGTTATGTTCGCAATCAATTCTCTTTCTTTGCCATAAAGAAAACCGAATACACTTAAGTTAAAATAATGCATATGCACCGCCTTTACCTCAGAGGGTTGGGAGATTTTCAAAATAACGGTAATGTTTTGAGTGGGTAGGGCTTCCGCAGTGGCATTTACTTGAATATTCAACCCTGGAAGGTTAGAATTCAAAAATGTTTTCATGTTAACAGGATCTTTAGCTCTTACCGTTGACATAATAGACGAAGCTAATAGCAAACTCATGCACATTAAACATATTACTTCCATTTTTTTCAATCCTGCGCCTCCTTAACAAAATTAATTGACAAGTTTTACTGAAAAATATTTAATAATTTTCTGTCACTTTTTCTGGATATTTAAGAATTTAAAAAGAAGATTTTTAAATTTTGATGTTTAAAACAGGGTTATTTTATTGAACGTAATAGTCGTAGGTATATGTATATGAAGTAAATAAAGGCAAATGCTGTTAAAAGTATCTCTAATGCTANTATTAGNGGATTGCCTTCAACCGCCATAAAATANCCTTGGTTAGCAATGTCTGTGAAAACTAGAATTTGAAGGAATATAGCTCCGCCTAGACTGCTTAACCCTAACATGTGGAAAAGCAAGAGCATCTTGCTGCGACCGACTTTTGTTTTGGCTGTCAAGTGTCATCGTGAATATCAAGATATTATACTGTAACTTATACATTATGTATCAAAACACACTAGAGAACCTAATAATTTCATGTTAATATCCCACATTAAAACTTAAGAAACTAACTGCTATACTTATCATTACTTATCGATTTTAAAGCCTCTTTTATCATCAAAACAGATCTTTCAAAACGTTGCCTTGCCTTGTTTGTCAATTTAAGCTCTAATATCTTTTCCACACCGTTTCTTCCAAGAATTACTGGCACACCTATAGAAACATCTGAAAAACCATACTCACCTTTAAGGTATGTAGAGACGCTTATGACACGGTTTCTGCTTCTCAAAACGGCGTCTGCCATAATAGCGATTACTACTGCAGGTGCATAAATTGTTGAACCCTTCAATTTAATTACGTCTGAACCAGAAGAAATAGTCAAATTAACAATTTTATCGATTTTTTCTCTTGTGAGCAAATCTGTTATAGGTATTCCCGAGACAGATGCATATTCTACTAGGGGAACCATAGAATCTCCATGCTCACCTATAACTAAAGCACGAACATCTTCTCTTGAAACATTTAGTTCTTNTGCAATGTAAGATCTAAAACGTAAAGTGTCAAGGATATTGCCCATTCCGAAAACGCGGTTTCGTTCAAAACCAGACTCTTTGTAAGCAATGTAAGTTATAATGTCCACAGGATTTGTTACAACCATAAGTTTGCAGTTAGGAGCGTACCGTACAACTTTCTTAACAATAGATCTAACAATCTTCGCATTTTTATTCATCAAATCAATTCTCTTCATTCCAGGCTTTCGCGCCTCACCAGCAGTTATAACCACAAGCTCTGAACCTTCCATTTCGCTAAAATCACTTGTGCCCTTAATCCTTCCGTCAAACTCTATTGCTGGCGCAGCCTGCATCATGTCCAAAGCTTCACCTTCTGCCAGATTTCCAAAAATATCAACCAAAACCACGTCGCTAATTCTATATCTTAATATGTTAAAAGCGGCAGAACTTCCTACCTTACCAGCACCAATTATAGTAATCATGACGTCAAAATTAGAAAGCCTTAGTAAATAAACTCTTCTTTCTATGACCCCTAAATTTGGTATTCCTTCTCTTTTTCGGCTAATACTACCTTACTTTTTAGATCTCCAACAAACTTTGCAAACAATTCTGCATTCTGAGTGTGCACCGGAAAAATTTTCGAAGCATTAGTTTCTTTTAGAATTCTTTTGAGCTGTAATGGCATGATGTGGCCAGAAACATGAACATGATACTGAGGTAACCCATAGTGACTAAGCCAGTTAACAAGTCTTTCAAAGTCTATCTCCATCTCTTCATTAAAGGGTTCAGAGGCAGATAATACATAGCAACTGCCAGGTTCTGGTTTAATCGCTACCAATTCCTCTAACTCATAAAAAGATAAGGCTAAAATTACATTACACTGCTGCTTCGAAACTTCGAAGGCACCTTTAATTTTCTCACAATACTTCTCTAGCATTTGAACTTCCCATTTACTTCTCGTCTTTTTCGATTTTCGAAAAATCAATACGTTTTCATCATCTAGGTCAGGAACACTTAAATGCTTATCTTCACGTAAAGCTTCCAACAAACATGCTTGTTTTAGTGAAACAGCTAAGCATCTCCTATTTTTCTTGGCAATTCGATAGAAAGAATTTAATCGGTCAATGTCAGTAGAGGCAAAATTCGCTAACACTATGCCATCTGACTGACTTACAATATCGTTNAGTTTTTCTTCAACCTCCCTTTCGGAAGAAACCGTGGCCCCTGTCATATTCGTGGCTTCGGTAATGACAGCCACGGGTTCTACTTCTTTTATCTTTTCAACAAAATCCATAGTCATTTTCGGCCTTGCACCATGAATTCTAAAATCACCAGTATAAACAATCGTGCCCTCCGAAGCGTAAATAATAAACCCATAGGCTCCCGGAATAGAATGATCGACATGAATCGGTTCAACTTCCACATCATCTACAACTATTCTTTGTCCAGTTCTAAAAGACTTGAAATCTATCCCTTCTACGTTAAACTCCAAATCAGTCCTACGCATTTCTCCAAAAGCCTGTAAAATAATCTTTGTCGTTTCTCCACAATAGACGGGAATTTCGCGCTTTATAAAAGATAAATAAGCAGAATGGTCCATATGCCCGTGGGAAATGAAGAAAGCATTTATTTGTTGCTCTTTATCCTCAGATTTGTAGATACCCTTAATTTTAGGCAAAATTCCAAGCTCTTTCAGACTTTCTTCGCTTTTAGGTGATAGAAAGGGAGGCGAATAATATTTCCTTTTCAAAGCAAAAGACATGCCAAAATCAAAGAAAATCTTAGTGCCGTGGTCTTGAAGTAGAATTCTATTTCCACCAATCTCATTTATCCCACCGTAAAAGGTTAAGGTTGCTTTCTTGCTAACCAAGGTTATCCCTTCAGCTTGTCAGCTTTTTTACAGACGTTAGAAATGATATAAATTATGTGGGGAAACGTGAACACGCTAAAAACTTTTGTGTATTTCGGTCTTCCAGCTTTTTTAACAAACTCAATGTTTCCTCCAGCTTTCAAGTATCCTTCAATAAATGTTTTTGCTATAAGTTCTACAACTTGAGAGGTTGCTAATGGTGGTGTATAGTGTCCAGCGTAATATAAGAACTCAGCAATATCCCAAATTTTATCTCCATTTCGCGAAGCCTGTTCAAAATCTAAAATGTAAATTTCACCATTCTTGGAAACCATTATGTTTTCAGGTTTCGTGTCTCCCAGAGCAACTCCAAGAGTATGGATAGTAGCGAATTTCTCGCCAACCCGCTTTATGAGGCCCAAGTCCTTCTTTAATTCTTGAACTTCTTTAGAATTCACAATTCTCTTAACAATCTTTTCGAGGTTTTCGCCCTCTACATACTCCATGAAAATTAAACGGTTCGCATGGCTTACATGCACAATTTTTGGCACCGCTAAACCTTTTGAACTCAAAAACTGGTTTATGGCATATTCTCTTTCTAATCTTGATCTTCCCGAAACCGCAAAACTTCGAGTTCCTACAGTCCATAATGTGAGAGGGAACCATTTAAGGCTAGACAGATCTCTAAAATTCTTGACTACAATCTTCCTTTCTTCACCTTTCATAAATGTTCTAATCAAATAAACATCGTTTAAGATACCACCAATTTCCTCTAAAACAATTTTCGCCTCCTTGTTCACGCACAGTGCTTTTTTGGCAAATGCTTTTATGTCCATTCTATTTGCTAGTGGAACAAGTCCCCTAGTTGTTGGAATAAGCAAATACTTCTTAGGATCTTCAATTTGGTTAGCAATTTCAGAATTTCCCGTTGCAACCTTTTGGAGCATAAAACGAAAGTCTTTGCTTTCATAAAGAAAACTCATTATTCTTGGAAAAATTTTAAGCAAAGACATGAACAAGGTTCTTTGAGCAGTTCTAAAGAGATTAGTAAAACGTATTTTTTGTCTTCTAAACCTAGCGATATAATCCTTTTCAATTCGAATGAAACCATTGGAAAAATTAACGATTTTTTCTTTCTCCAACTCTTTTAAAGCTTCTAAATATCCACTTAGAAGAGCCCTTTTGTTTTCCTCACTTTTAAGGTTAAAATTCAGTAAAGTGTAAATAAGNGGTGGAAAAATACGGGTTCTACTCCAAAGGANTTCATACATAAAATATTCAACTTTTATATGCATCTCATAGGAAAGCTCTGGGAAATCCGTGACAAGACTTTCCAAAATCTCTTTAATTAAACGCTTTTTCAATCTGACCTCTTGAGAAAAAAGATACTTCTTACCGGTTAAGGGAATATAGGGTAAAAGAAGTTCTCCTGAAAGGGCTTCCCCTAAAAATCCTCTGTCAACATCTCTTTCAAAAACCCATTGATCAACGCCAAAGAAAATTATGTTTCTCTGACTAAAATTTTTTACATAGTTCACTAGTTTAGGCTGAAAAGCACGAATTATAACGAAAACTTCTAAGGGAACCTTCCCGTTGCTACCTCCTAAAGAGTAGCTTTTACAAATGTATATGGCTCGAATCTCGCAGGAGCCAGCTATGTGTTTACAATATTTTAAGATTTGCGAATGCAAGGCATTGTCTAAGGTTTTTACCGATCTGGTCAAAGTGCCACCTTTAACAAGAAGTTTAAACACACAAATAGAATCCACAAATATGTAAATATAGTTAATGCCTTTTTACGATCCTTCCATAAATTCTTAAAATTTTTAGGGCCTTAACAGCCTTTTCAGGTAGATTATACAGCGGGATATTGGTCGTACCTAGAACTTTGTAAATTAAGGTGAAATCTTCTCCTCCAGAGGGTACATCCACCAGAGGCTTATCTGGATATTTCTTCGCTATTTTGGGAATAACTTTAGCGTCTTTAGGTTCGAAAAAAGTGGATTTAAGCATATTTATCACCAATGCACCGTCAACATTCTTGTCTTTCAAAACCAATTCAAGCACCTTCTCGTATCTTTTACCCTTAGCATCAGCTATCATATCAATGGGGTTTGTTGCATCTACCCCAGGAAACATATTTTCGATGCTTTTTTTCGTATTTTCAGATAAGACAGCTAGTTTGAGGGAGTTTTTTATCACGAAATCAGCGGCTAATATTGCTGGCCCGCCTACATTGCTCACTATGGCAATGCCGTCTCCGTTCATGGGAGGCTGCTTTGAAAGAGCTATAGCAGCGTCCATCAACTCCTCTATGTTTTCCACTCTTATGATCCCGGCTTTTTTAAAAGCAGCATCAAAAATCTCGTCCATGCCAGCAATTGACGCCGTATGAGACTTTGCTCTAAGTGCTGATTCCTGAGTTATTCCGCCTTTTAAGGCGAGAATAGGTTTTTTCTTAACAATTTTCCTCGCTTCTTCTATGAATTCACGACCATTTTTTATTCCTTCCAAGTATAGGCATATGACTTTGGTCTCCTTATCCTTGCNAAGATATCGCAGCAAGTCAACATCATCAACGTCTACTTTATCACCTACAAAAACAACCTTGCTTATGCCAATTTTATTAAAGCATGCCCAGTCCAATAAACAAGCTCCAACGCCACCGCTCTGAGATATTATAGCGATATTTCCCCTTCTTGGCATAAGCTCCTTCTCAAAAGTTGTGTTTAAGCCATTGACAGTGTTTATAACACCCATAATTGTGTTAGGTCCAAGTATTCTAATGCCATACTTTTCTTTGACTTTAAGTAGCTGTTCTCGTTCATGGTTTTTGTAGCCACCTGTTATAGCTATTAAGGCTTTTACACCGCTTTTGCCGCATTTTTCTGCTTCCTCGATGGAAGGTTTAGGAGGAAGCATTATTACAGCCAGTTCTGGTATTTCTCGCAATCTATCTATGCTTTTTTGTCCTATCTCTCCTTCTATGTCTATAACATATGTGACCCCATGAAAGAATTTTTTCATATTGTAAATGATGCTTTTGAAAAGTTGTGGAGAAGTCATTCCAACTTTTTCTCTCATCTTGCTTGAGCCTATCAAAGCAACGTTTTGAGGTTCAAAGATGCTCTTTACTTTATTCATAGGTTAAACCTTCGACGAAAGTTTTCTGAAGGAAGGGAAGAGATTATCCTTTTCTTATTCATAAATTTACCCTTCAGAATTAATAGAAACTATTTTTGCATTGTTTTCTTATACGCAAAGGCTGCAATTAAGGCGAAAAAAACCGCGAATATAAGGATATCAAAAAGCATCCAAAGACCAAATGGCGGATTTCCAAGCAGAAAAGCCCTGGATAAATCTGCGCCGCAGCTTAAAGGATTGTACTGGGCTATCAAAACTAAGGGTAGTGGGAGAGAATTTTGGATAAGTGTTATGGGATAGAAAACTGTACTACAGAAGAAAAGCATGTAGTACACTACACCTCTCATGGTTATGTATTTTTCAAAACTTGTTGTGGAAAGGGCTAGGGAAATGCTTAGCCCAGAGGTCCCAATAGAAATTAGGAACAGTGCAAAAAGTATCGTAAATAGTTCTAACAAGGAAGGAAAGACTGTGGTATACAAGTAAGTTACAGTGAGTGTTGTCAACAAAAGAGGACTCATGTAAATTAATCCTCTAACACCTCCTGCTAGAACTCTTCCAAAAGCCAGCTCCCACCTTTTCATAGGTAAACTAAGCATGTAATGTATGATCTCACGTCTAATCTCTATGTTTACTTCTCTACCAATCATGAAAGCTGCAGCAAACAAGGCAGTAATAGTTAGTCCNGGAGCAAAAAACACAAAATAGTTTCCTATAACATCTCGCTTAACCATTTGNGTATAAACTATTGCCAGAATAAACAAATCAGCAAGATTCATACTTACCATTCCAGCTACCCACCATTTGAAACGGAAAAAGTAGCGAATATCTCTCTCCATTATATTNAAAATCGCCCTTAACGCCATCCTCCACCCTCAATTCTTTTTTCATGCANAACAATNCCTAAAAAAGTAAAAAAAGAAAAGAACAAAACTATGCCAAAAATAGCTATGAAAGGCTGCATTACCAAGGCGGATTCTAAACCAGCTCCCCATCGGAAGAGGTCAGCTGCAAATGTTAACGGGTTAAATCTAGCGATGTTAGCATAGTATTTGGGCATGTAAGCTATAGGATAAAGAGTTGTGCTTAACCGGACTATTAAAGCATTTAAAACGCCTAACAATATGTCAAATCGGTCAGAGGATTTTATACTGACAGCCAAAGTTATGCTAAAGCCTGCTACTCCAAAAGTGAAGAGAAAAAGTGATGAGAAAGCGATTAAAAGTTGCAGCGGATTTGAAATTCCTATAAGATATAAAACAAAAAACATCATCGGACTAACATAAATAAAACTTCGTAATCCTCCACCGATAGACCTTCCTAAAACAAGTTCTTTACGAGAAACAGGGAGGCTCAATAGATACTCAATTACCCCGTGATCTGCCTCTTCATAAATGTCATATCCAATGAAAACAGCCGTAGAATAAAGTAGTGTTATAACTATTCCAGCAGCGTAAAAATAGAAGTAGCTACCTCCAACAGCAAATTGAACTTCTGTTCGCAACATTCGGTTAACTACTAAACCAAAAAGAGCTATTTGGGCGAGAAACCATATTGCACGCATTATTAAAAGAAACTTGTATTGCAAGAAAGTTCGCATATCCCTTTCTGCAACGATCCACACATTTCTCAGGTTGATCATCTTTTTTGAGCCTCTTCAATGGTTAACCCTGTGAAATGTACAAAGACATCGTCAAGGGAAGGTTCACTCATCTGAATGGACTTTACGGGAATCTGCACTTTCATAAAAAACTCTGTAATCCGTGGCAAAACCTCTTCCGCCTTGTTTAGATAAATCTTCAAATAACTTTGTTTAACAGCTAACACATCCACAACGCGATCTATTTCTTTCAATTCTTCAACAATTTTCTTAGGAACCTCTTTCTCTAAAACAACTTCTATCACATCGCCACCAGGTATGCTATCTTTTAGTTTTTTAGGTGAATCACAAACGAGAAGCTTTCCTGCATGTATTATTGCGACTCTGTCAGAAAGAATGTCCGCCTCGTAAAGCTCATTAGTAGCAAGCAGTATGGTAGAACCTTCATCTCTTAATTCACGGATCATGTTCCAGATTCGGTGCTTACCAACAATGTCTATCTGTGTGGTAGGCTCATCCACTATAGCAATTTTGGGTCTTTGAATCAGAATTTTAGCTATTTCAACTCTTTTACGCATACCACCAGAAAAAGTATGTATATTTTTATGTCTCTCATTCCAGAGNCCAAGCTCTTCTAATGCCCACCTGACTCTCTTTTTACGCTCTTCTGAAGATAGCCCGCACACTTTAGCGTGCCAATNTAAAACATCCCATGGTGTACTAACCCATAAAAGTTTAGGTTCTTGAAAAGCCATCCCAATTAAAGTTCTAGCCTTATCAGGTTCCCGTGTAACATCATAAGGACCTACAAAGNCTGTCCCTTCAGTCGGTCTAATAACGGTTGNAAGCATAAGCAAGGTTGTTGTTTTTCCTGCTCCGTTAGGTCCCAAAAGCCCGAAAATCTCACCTTCTTCTATCTCTAAATTTAAATGATCCACTGCCACTAAACTGCCAAATTTCTTAGTAAGATTTACCATCCGAATTACAGGAGCCATCTCTACACCTAAACTGAAGCTGAGACAGATAGAAGAGCTATGCAGTTAAATAAGATTTTATCTTGACAAGAGATTTAAGGCAGTTTTTTCTGCTTTTTCCCTGACATCAGCTTCATTTAAAACCATAACTTGCCTACTCTCCATCAAAACTTTGCCATCCACAATAACAGTGTCCACATCGCTTCCACAAGCAGAATAAACTATGCATGCATAAATATCTTGTAATGGTGTCAAGTGTGGCTTTGATAGATCTAGAAGAACTATGTCAGCTCTTTTGCCTACTTCAATTGTGCCAACTTTCTCTGAAAGCCCTAAGGCTTTAGCTCCATTAATGGTTGCCATTTTTAAAACGTCATAGGCAGGCAGAACGGTAGGATCCATGTAAGCAATTTTCTGAAGTAACGCTGCAATCTTCATGGTTTCAAACATGTCCAGTGTGTTGTTGCTCGCTGGTCCATCGGTTCCTAAACAAACATTAATGCTAGAATTTATCAAATCCTTTATCCTTGCTATTCCTGAAGCTAACTTCATGTTAGATACAGGAACATGCACAGCGTTAACTTTGCGTCTGGAAAGAATCTGCATATCACGTTTAGACAGGTAAATGCAATGAGCAGCGAGAGTGCTATTTTTAAAAATGCCGATTTTTTCTAGAAATTCTGTTTCACTTAACCCGTATTTCTGTTCGAAGTCTTTTGATTCAGCTAGATGTATATGAACACCTACTTTAAGATTTGAGATTTCTTCAACGATTTTTCCAAGTAATTCCTCACTACAACTGTAGGCCGCATGAGGACCCAATAAAGTTGTGATTCTACCTTCTGCATATCGATTGAACTGCTTAGCAAAAGCTACACTTTTTTTAAGCATTTTTTCGCCTACGTGTTTCCCCCCAGCTTCAAAAATGCCCTCAGAGAGAACAGCCCGTAACCCACTTTCCTCAACAGCTTTTGCAACCATTTCTTCACTGAAGTACATGTCAGCAAAACATGTGATTCCATTTTTGATCATCTCTAAAGAGCCTAGAAGAGCGCCAATATAGATGTCTTCTGGCTTAAGTTTNGCTTCTAAAGGCCAAATTGTTTCTTCCAGCCANACATTCAACGGTTTGTCTTCAGCTATNCCNCGTAANAGAGTCATAGATATATGAGTGTGGGCGTTAATCAACCCTGGGAGAGCCAATTTNCCTTTTCCATCTATTTTCTTTTCAGCCTTTATTCTTAATGTNTTTTTAGGTTTTCCAATGAAAATTATTTTTCCGTCTTCTATGGCTATAATTCCTTTGAGTATAGGNTTTTTACTAGTCATTGAAAGAATCATACAATTTTCAATCAGGAGATCTGCCCTTTCCAAATTGCATCCTTAATGCAATAGTNAAGAATGAAATAAAATAATTTAAGGTCAGTAGACTCCTAGAACAAACTAGAATAAGGTGGTAGATGAAAGTTAAATTATTGTTTTGGGTTCTTCTATCTTTCTCAGGAAGGGTCGAAGAGTGCTTTTTCCGTTCAATCCGTTTCTCGGAAGTCCAGAAGCTCCTATTTTTCTGCATATGAAGTTTAGAGAGTCCTCTGTAAAGTTCAATAGTTTTTGTCCATCGCTTGTGAGCTTGTATACTTTCCTTGGGCGTTCGCTTTTCATATTCCATTCGCTTTCTACATAACCATGCTTCTCAAGAGTGTTCAGTAATGGATAAATTGTGCTTGGACCGAAGTAAACACCAAAAGTTTTGCGGATTTTGGTAATGATTTGATAACCATGCATGGGTTTTGAGCTTAAGAACTGGAGTACTATCAAGTCTAGGAGTCCTTTCATCAGTTTGACTTGAACTTGTTTTGAATTGTTTATCATGTTGTTTCTTCCTTTTGTATGTGTGTTCTACACGTGTACAATATGTCCTATTTAGGACATATCTCAAGACTTTATAGAGACTAAACGAGAATATAAAGGTTCATGCTTAACGAAAGCATATAAAAGCATACTTAAGCATATCAAACAAATCCATCTTCTGCAAAACATAAATAAATTAAAAACATAAAATAAGTCCATAATAGTACACATNCAGAGCGAAAGNCATGAAAGAGAATCTTGAAAAGGAAATTGTTCAACGCATAATCAGAAACTTAACAGACATCCAGATCTTAACCCTTATTAAAGCACAACCCTTATGGGGATACAAAATAAAAAAGCAAATAGAAAAAAATTTTGGAATAAAGCTCAGGCATGGAGCCCTTTATCCCATGTTAAGGATGTTGGAGACAAAGGGTTTTGTTGTCTGCAAAATGCAAAAAAAGTTAGGTAGAATAAGGAAAGTATACTCTATAACAGACAAGGGTTTAACGTATCTGAAAGCCTATAAAGCGGTTCTTAGATCACAATTAGAGACTCTTGAGAAATGACGTTTGGTTCACAGCCGTACATATATCAATTTCTGTAATATATCGGGAAGTGGAGGACTATATATTAAATAATACGATATCATATGTATTTAGGTAGCACAATAAAACAGTTTAACAACACTACAAAAGGTGAAAAAATGGGAAAAATATTCACATCTAACTGGCATATACACCGCGTCTGCTTACCCTCTATTCTCAACGAACATGAGAATAAGGGAAAGAAGAAGGGAGGGTGAAAGACGTGACTTCTATTCAGATAGAAATTGAGAGGGCCTATTCTCCAGAAAATTTTCAAAAACTAATTCTTGAAGCCATTGACTATGGATTTTCTAATCTAGGAAACTGCTCAAAAAAAAGGTTATACAAAATTCTTGAAAAAGAATTTAACATTAAAAAAGAAGAAATTCCCCAAAAAATTCAAGAATTTACCAAGGCTATTGAAGAAATCTTTGGATTAGCAGCAAAAATTATTGAAATTCAAATAATGAAATGGCTCTACCGAAAAATTAATAGTAAATGTACATTCCACCTGCAGGAAACTGATTTCTCTTTTACAAAATATATAGAAGTCATTAGAGAAACGATAGGGATAGACTAAAAATTAAATTCAGATAGTTGGAACAAATAATTTTTTAAATTGGGAATAACACAATCCTCTAATATAATTCNATATTTCATCGGTTGAAATAAAATGAGGGAAATGAAACTAGCAGAACAAGCTGGTANCATTTTGAAACAAAGAAGTAAGAAAGCTTATGAGAGGGCAAAAGAAATTCTCCTAAGCGAAAAGTTCGAAAACGATACAATTCAAAAGGCAATCCGATATTTTATTGAAGATTGGCAAGAAGTTAAGCATCCAGGATTGCTGTCTATTGCGTGTGAAGCTGTAGGAGGAGACCCTGAAAAAGTACATGACATTGGTGCTGCTTTGCTTTTTCTTTTGGGTAGTGCTCATATTCATGATGACATAATTGATAAATCCGAATACAAAGATCAAAGATTGACAGTCTACGGAAAATTTGGAAAGAACATAGCGCTTCTAGTTGGAGATGCGCTTCTTTTTGAAGGATTGCTCCTTTTACATCATTTTTGCGAAAAACTTTCAGCCCAAAAAAGAAAGACTATAATAAAATTAGTTAAGTTGGCTTTTTTCGAAATTGGAAATGGAGAAGCAAATGAAGTAGCACTAAGGAAAAAATCTAATTTTACTCCAGAAAGGATTATTGCTTATTTAGATATGAAAGCTGCAATGACGGAAGCTGGAATGAAAATAGGAGCAATTATTGGTGGAGGAAATGAGAAAGAAATAGAAATTTTGGGTCAATATGGAAGGATCTTGGGATTGCTTGCAGCGCTTAGAGAAGAATTTATTGATATCTTTGAACCTCAAGAANTTANGAATAGATATAAAAANGAAATATTACCGTTACCAATTTTGTATGCACTTAAAAGCAATCAAGGAAAAAAAGAAATTATGAAATTGCTTAATACAGAAGAAATAACAGAAGAAAAATTCTTTGACTTAATTAACTTGGTCTTAAAGATAAAGGATGTTGAGAAGCTAAAAAGGAGAATGAAATTGTTGGTAGAAGAAGGAAAAAAATTATTAAAAAGCCTTAAAAGTAATACAGACACTCTGAATCTTCTGCTTAATTCTACCTTAGAGGATTTATGAAACTAAAAAGGCCATCCTGCACTTCTTATGGGTTTTGTAGGTTTTTTCTTTTTTGCCATTTCTCCTTCCTCTTTTGTGTATCTATGTTCAACATATAAGCTTAAAAATCTTGTGGTAAAGAAAATATGAATTTTAAATACTAAATGTTTATCTGAGCTTTTAAAAAATATTAGTAGGGGTTCAATGAGTCAGAAGATTTCTTTAAGAACAAAATTCCCATCGAAACATATAGTTGTAAGCATATTGTTAATTACTAACGCATTAATATGGTACTATGGTGCCTTCGCCTCTATTAAAGACATTTTAAATGAACTTTCTTTAGACTATTTTAATATAGTTCTTCTATGGAGCTTGCATTTTGGAGGAGCAATAATTTCTGCTTTAGCTGGGGGAGTTTTAACAAAAAAAGTTGCGAAAAAATCCCTTTTCTTCGTTTTTTGGGTTCTCCTCGGAGTTTTTTCATCGTTTATGCTTTGGATTCCTGAGTCATTGTTCATGTTCTATACGTTTATGCTTCCATTGCTTTTTATGCTTATTGGCATATCATTTGGATTGGGTATGCCTTTTTGTATGGCATATTACACCAGATCTACACAAGTTGATAACCGTGCTAAATTTGGAGGATTGACCATTTTTATTGCAATTTTAGGCGCTGTTATTATTTTTGTGATCTTAAAAGTTTACAATTATAGATTTGCACATTCTTTAATTCTCGGTTTTTTTAGATTTTCTGGATTAACAGTTTTCTTATTCAACAAACCTATCACAAGCGGTCTCAGAAATAGGGACCTTTCCTACTATTCAATCTTAAATCAAAGATCGTTCCTCTTATATTTTATACCCTGGTTCATGTTTTCATTAGTTAATTACTTAGGTATATCTATACAAGTTAAAATTCTCGAAGAAACAACAGTAACCCAACTTATTCTAATTGAAAACGTTTTAGTTGGAGTTTTCGCTGTAATTGGAGGTTTCCTTTCGGACATGTTTGGAAGAAAGCGAATGGCTATAATAGGATTTGTTGCATTAGGCGTCAGCCATGCAATTCTGGGAATGTTTCCCTATAGCTCCACCAGTTGGCACATCTACACAGTCATAGATGGTATCGCTTGGGGACTCCTATTCGTGATTTTCGTTATGACACTATGGGGTGACCTAGCACTTACTTCATCTAGTGAAAAATATTATGCTCTTGGATGGTTGCCGCATTTTCTCTCAAACTATTTACGTATTATTCTGGGCTCGAATATTGCTGATTTTATTTCCGTCTATGCGATTTTCTCTTTTGCAGCACTTTTCCTTTTTTTGGCTGTTATTCCTCTCATGTTTGCACCTGAAACCTTACCTGGAAAAAAAATTAGAGAGAGAGAGCTAAAACAATATGTTGAGAAAGCCAAAAAGATTAAAGAGAAGTATGGTTAAAGAAAATGAACTTAGATGTCAGTGAAATGTGAATGTTCTTTCATGTTATTTTAACTACTGAATGTGATCTAAGGTGTAAATATTGTTTTGGTGCTTCATTAGAAGATTTTGAGAATCATTTTTTTGAGTTTTGATGTGGATTATTTATTGCCTAGAAAGATGAATTACGATGTCGGTTTACTCAGAAATTTTTGTAGCCGTGATAAGGATTGTGTTTTAATTTTTTATGGTGGGGAACCCCTGCTTTGTATTAATGAAATCAAAAACGTTATGGATCATGTTAAAGCCAAGTATTTTATTGTCCAAACAAATGGTCTGCATTTGGATGTTTTAGAGCCTAAATACGTAAATCGTTTTCACACAATTCTTGTCTCTATTGACGGTGATGAAACCTTAACTGACTTTTACAGAGGGAGTGGCACTTTTAGAAAGGTAATTGATAACCTTAGGCTGATTAAACGAAACAGGTTTAGAGGAGAAATTATTGCGCGAATGACGGTTATGGAAGAGACAGACATTTATGAACAGGTTAGATGGCTTGTTGTGAACGATGAGTTTGCGTTTTCTTCTGTGCATTGGCAGTTGAATGCAGGTTTTTGGAGTGATTTTGAAAAAAGAAACTTTAAAGAGTGGAGCAATACGAGTTATAATCCTGGAATTCGAAGATTGGTGAATTTTTTGGGTTGATTTTATGGAAAAACATGGAGTGGTTTTGCGGCTTTATCCTTTTCTTGGAATAGCTAACTCTATTCTACACAATGAAGAAAAAAGCTTTCTCCGCTGCGGAGGAGGTTGGGTAAATTACGCTATACAAACGGATGGACATATCATTCCGTGCCCAAGCATGTGGGGGATGAAAAAATATTATTTAGGACACATTAGCAGTGCGGACCCGCTTGGACTGAAGAAAGTTTATGTAGGTGAGCCATGCACAAGATGTGACGTTTTCGGTTTATGTGGAGGAAGATGTCTTTATGCAAATGTGACAAAGAGGTGGAATCAAGAGGCATACAATCTCGTTTGCATGACTGTGAAAAATCTAATAAACGCAGTATGGATGAAAATTTCCAGAATAAAAGAACTTATCAAGAAAGGAAAAATCAGCTTAGAAGATTTTGATTTCATGAAGTACAATGGTTGTGAAATAATCCCATAGATTTTTACATTTTTAAACTAGAAATTAGAGCACTTAACGCTTCCTCTCCCTCTGTGAAACAAGAAGACCGTTATCCAATTAATGAATACCTCAGTCTTTATGCTAAAAGTTTCAAAACAAGGGAAAGCGAAGAGCTTAATACGTTTTGATCTAAGCATGTGGCAAGACTAATAAGGGCTATTCGTACACTAATAGGCATCTAAGGAGTAGTAATATGTCGTCAAAATCTGTTGAGGCTATCTCGAAAAGTGTCGACATTTCAACAAAGAACTTTAATTTATTTATTCCAATACTTGCACCGTTGTTAATCCAATTGTTCTTTCAGATACTTGCATACGTTGTCTTTCCCATAACATATGGCCTATATCCTGTTTTTTATGTGATAGTTCCAAATCCTTGGCTATTGTGGGGCGGTTATTTTATTGCGTCAATAGTTGGGTTTATTGCTAGCTGTATGATTGTTGATATGGTTCATGACATAATAAACGGAAAATCAATGGACCTAAAGAAAAGTATGGATCTTGTTATGGGCAGATTAGGAACTTTGATTCTCGCGGCGATTATCGCAGCCATATGTTTTATGACTTTCATTCTGATTCCAGTAGCTCTTTTCATAATTACTATTGCCATAATAGAAGAAACAGATGCAATCCAAAGCACTAAAAATGCTTTTGATTTTGTAATCAAAAATCTAGGAGAAGTTATCGTTTTCGTAATAATAGTTATTGTAATTTCCATAATCTTCAATTTTGTTTTGGCATTAATCCCTGTTGTAGGCATTTACCTTGGAGCAATAGCAGGCTGGATCGCAAACGTTATTTTTGCAGTGGCCTCAGTCATTTTTTATCTCTCCTTAAAACAAGCACAGCCCCCACCACCTCCACCGCCACCTTAACAATCTCTTAACAACAGTTACCTTACGGGTTTTCATGCTATTAATTAATGATTCATTAATCTCATGTTCATACTTTTGCTGTTAATCTCCTTCTTAAAGATAAAATGTCTTATTGCAAAGGTTAGTATTTTATCTCTTAAACGTATAAGAAAGGAATAATTAGAACAGTGAAAGATATATGATAAATGGCGGTATTTGTTAGGCTCACCGAGAAGCCTATAGAAGGCATTTTCAAAAAAAGACTTACGCGGTTTTCAGCTTTAGTTTTATTAGAGAATAAAGTTTGTGAAGTGTTCCTGCCTAACCCTGGGAGATTGGAGGAGCTTTTAATATCTGGTGCTAGAGTTATCTTGAAGGGGAATGGACATGACAAGCGAAAGACCCGTTATGATTTGATAGGAGTTTATCATAAGGGACAGAAAGTTTCTCTGGATTCTCGGATTCCCAATAAGCTAATTTTTGAAGCTTTAAAGAAGGGAGCTCTAAAGGAATTTGTTGGATACAGTAAAATTAGGCCTGAAGCGAATTATGGTCATACACGTTTTGACTTTCTATTAAGCAACAGTCAAAATTCTTGCTTTGTAGAGGTCAAGTCTTGTACTCTTGTCAAAAATGGTGTAGCTATGTTTCCAGATGGAAAAACCAAGAGAGGGACTAGGCATTTATTAGATTTGATTAAAGCCAAGAATGAAGGTTACCGCGCATGCCTTCTTTTTATAATTCAAAGAACTGACGCTTATGCTTTCTCTCCTAATGACTTGGTTGATCCAGAATTTGGAACAGCCTTAAGAAAGGCATTAAAATATGGAGTTGAAATTTATCCCTATTTATCAGAATTTAACGACAATCGAATAACATTGAAAGACAAGATTGAAGTAGTTTTATAAGTAAAGGTTAATGATAAATGGTTCTTTTACCAAAGTGTAAACTTGGTGAAGTATGTGTCTTTGACTTTGCGTGATGCTCAACATCTTTGCTGGAAAACTTTCAGAAAGATTAATGAAAAACTCGATGCAAAGAGGGGTGGAGGCTGGACACCTTTCGTCATGGTTACTGATTTGCTGGAAGAGGCAGGAGAAGTAGCCGCTGTTGTTAAGGGTTTGGAAGGTTTTAAGCCTCCAGAAAAGCCAAAAACAAAGGAGATGTTGGCAACGGAACTCTCAGATTTACTGTATATCATTTTTGTCTTGGCTGAACAGTATAGCATAGAATTGGAAGAGGTCTTTCTGGAAACAGTAAATGATTATGCATTGAGATTTATAAAATAAAAAGGTAATACAGTTTAGGCCAATTCTTCGATTAGTTCTTTGACTTTCCTTTCTATTTTGTCTCTAATTTGTCGAACTTTCTCTAAGGGTTTTCCTTTTGGATCTTCGATTTCCCAGTCTACAACTTTGTTTAGCAATGGTGCCGGACAAAAACCCTCTGCGCCACATCCCATGACTATTACAATGTCTGCTTCTTGCATCATTTTATTATTGATAAGCTTTGGTTTATTTTGAGACATGTCAATTCCTTTTTCCTCCATAACATTTACAACTAACGGGTTGATCTCTTTGGATGGCATCGTGCCAGCACTTACCGCTTCAACTTTTCCTCTTCCATAGTGTTTTACGAAAGCCTCAGCCATTTGGCTTCTACCTGCGTTTTCAACACAGACAAAGAGAATCTTTTTCAAGTGCACACCAGACTTACTTTAGGTAAAAGGAGTTATTTCATTTATGTTTTAATGTAATCTATGCTGATTTAAGTAGCTGAACACTAAGAAAATTTATAACTAAACGTTTCAGTTCTGTTTTTATGCTGACTTCAAAAGTAAACATTGCACGAAGAAACATTTCAGCGTTAGCAGTTTTCTCTTTTTTTCGCGGTGCGGGAGTAAGCATTTTCATGACGCTTTTTCCGATTTACTTGGTTTATTTAGGTTATGAAGTTGCTGATGTAGGTGCTATTGCAACCCTATCATCTATACCATGTATAGTTTTGCTTCCTTTCGTAGGCATATTAATAGATCGGATTGGCAGAAAACCCGTAGCAGTATTCACAGGTTTCACTTTAGTATTTGCTCTTCTCATTCCCTCATTTACCGCTTTTTACCCCCTTCTAGTTTTGGCTTATGCTTTTTACTTCTTCTCTTTTATTGCTGGACAACCATCAAGAAGTGCGTTGCTTGCGGATTCTACCGATGAAGAGCTTGGAGCAGCGTTCGCGAAAACTTTCATTCCGTTCTCCGTTGCAAGGGCAATTGTTCCATTTATTGCGGGTTATCTAGCTGAGATTTATGGCTATTATCAAATTTTCCTGTATTCTGCATTTTTCACAGTTATTGGCACCGTCTTCTTTGCATTTTATTCTATCGAACCAGCAAAAAGAACAAAAGAAAAAATTAGTTTAGGGATAGAATTGAAAAACTCCCTCATTATGGAAAAGGAGTTACTTAAACTTTACCTGTTCGCAATAATTGATAGATTCACATGGCAATTGTGGTTTCCTTTTCTAAACGCACATTTCAAGAAAGGATTAGAAATGACTGATTCAGAAGTGGGATTGCTAAGCAGTGTCATGAGCGGAACCTTACTTACATCCTCTCTTGTTTCAGGAAAAATTGTTGATAAGATTGGTGCTATCAAGAGTTTCTGCTTATCAGAAGGATTGGGTATTCTAACAGCTTTGTCTCTCACTGTGATTACAAGCAAAATTTTTGCAGTAGTTCCACAGATTCTTGTGGGAATATCTTTTTCGCTTTGGATTCCAGCATATAACGTCATGATAGCCAACTACTCTAGGCAAGAAGGAAGAGGAAAAGCCTATAGCAAAATGAATGTGTTTAGAACAGCAATCTCTATCCCTGCTCCTCAGATTGGAGGTTATCTATATGATACCATTTCATTCACAACACCTTTCTTAATATCCACAGTGCTGATGATAACAAACATTTCTGCAATTTGGTACAAGAACAGGCAAAAACGTTAGCATTAATATTAATATCCTAACATAATAATTGAATTGTTAAAATCATCATCTATTCATTAAAAAACATGTCATTGGATGCACTACCCCTCCCCTCGACCTTTTTGATAACCTTTTGTATCAATTTTTTTTAACATAAGAGAAAACTCTTCTATGAATTTATCTAATGGAATGATTTCAAATATGTTAAAAGAATAGAAGAACATGTTAAATAATAAAAAATAGGGTTGAAAGGTTATAGCCTTTTGTAAACTACATCTTTTTCTCTAACACGTTGAATAACTTTTAACCCTATGCTTTGTCCAGCTTCAGCTTTCTCAACATTCTGATGTTCAATCTGCATAGAATCTACTACTTGTTCGAAATCCGTAGTAGGCCCCTTAATGGTAATACGATCGCCAACAGCTAAAGGCGCCTTTAATTCCACAACAGCAACACTAATTTTTGAAAAGAAGTGTGTCACACGCCCAACTTCAACAATTTCCTCTTCAGTCAAACTGTTTCATCTCCCACACAAAGTAGGAGCAGGCATCATAAAAAATTTGTTCAGGAACATAAATGTTCAACC
>Ga0180921_102_pt1 | contig 52689 bp, 65 predicted proteins | sample Deesub1362A_J573_FD_124161 | JGI IMG/M metagenome (GOLD analysis project Ga0180921, IMG submission 124161) | Candidatus Bathyarchaeota archaeon JdFR-08
TTACGTTGCTGAGGTTATATGGTTTTATTATAGAACGTTAAACACCTAAAAGGAGGAGCCATAAATTCAAGTATACTCCTGCTCCTAAAGAAGAAAAAAGAATGATTGAAGCTATTGTTTCTTTGTAGAAATTATAACGTTCGCTGAGCACTATCATAGAAACTGCAACTGGGACGCTGTGCATAATTACCAATGTTGCTTTTGAAATGTTTGATAAGTTAAAAAGCATGACTATTATTAGAGCAATAGAAGGCAAAAATACGATTCTAAGCAGACTTAGCTTGAAAGCTTTTTTTAAGTTTTCATATTTTCGTCCGTATAGAAAGACTCCAAGCATAAAGATGGCTACAGTTGCTGTCGTACTTCCTAGCATGTGCAATGGGATGGAGATATATTCAGGGATTTTGGTCTTAGTTAAAGATAATATGATGCCGAATAGGATTGAAATAATTAGCGGGTTCTTAGAAAGCTTCTTCGCTACTATTTTTAATCCTGTTCTCAACGCGGTTTTTTTCAGTTTATATAGTTCTAGAATTGTGATAGATATCGTAACGCTCATGATAGATATAGTAGATGCTGAAAGGGTTGCTAAAGATTCTCCCTCATTAGGAAATGCGAACATGACGAAGGGTATGCCGAAAAACGCTAGACTACCAAAAACTGTGCTCAGAGTGAGCAAATACAAGGTATCTCTTGAAAACTTAAGTGTAAGATATAGAAGGATATAGATGGCTAAAACTATAAGGATTGGAAGTATTCCAGCTGTAACGAAACGTATGTTTTCCTCATTGAACGTTATGTTTGACAAGTCGACTAAAAATAGCGATGGTAAGGCAAAATAGTATAGATAGGCGCTTAGTATGCGTTCATCTCCGCTTTTTAGAATCCCCATTCTTCTAGAGAGTAAGCCTAATCCCATTAGAAGAAAAATGGGTATAAGTGTACGTAAAGCAATGTCAAGTTCCATGTTTTTCCATGACAATTTCTTTAAAAAGCTTTTATTTTTTTCTAATGGTAATGCTGAAATTGATTTTTTAGCAATCCTTATTCTTGAATTAGTAAGTTTTTCTGGTCTCGTTTATGTAATGAACATGTGAGAAGTTTTGGATATTTGGATTGAATAAAAAAATTAACGTGGATTTAAAATATGCAAACAGTGTCAGGGAGAACTTATCCACCAGGAGCCCCATGGAANGGCACGTTTTTCCAGAGAAGATCCCACCAATCGTCATCAGTAATAGTTTCTCCTCGCACGAGAATTTCTAAGACCATGTTTAGAAGTCTATGATGTCTTTTTTCATCTTCTAAAATCGCGTTTACAAGAAGCTTGACTTTTTCATTTTCAATGTTTGGGATAACCTTGTTTATTTTTTGAATAAGTTCTGCCTCCATTCGGATGTGTTTTTCTACCACAGCTTTTTGCTTATCTAACTTTTCCTGTGTGAGGGCTTGAGAAACACCTGTTAAAAGTTCAACAGCTGATGCGTACATTTCAGCATGTTTTACAGAGTCTAAGGATATTCCTTTAAGAACTCCTTTTACTGGCGGGTTTTTCATGCCTACTAGCGCATTATTCAAAGAATCCACAATTTCATTTTCAACCTGAATTTGTTCTTTCATAAATTTTATCAATTCTTCTTTTGAGTTCAACATTTTCCCTCCTTTCTGGTAAACTGTTATGCATTGTGCATAAGTCTTTCGGCTATTTTTTTCCCAAATTCCCTACATTTCTCTATTCCAATCTGATCTAAAGCATATTTAATAAGTAGTGGTGGCTCAACAACTTGCATCTCAAACTTGTTTTTCATTATTTCAAGAACAAGCTTTGGAGCTTCGCCACTCCATCCATAAGAACCAAACGCTGCACCAATTTTACCTTTTAGGTTAATGTTTTTTGNAGCAGCTTCATCCCAGAGATTTTTGATGTCTATGGTCATATCATGATGATATGTAGGAACTCCAACAATTATAACGTCAAAATCGCCAAGCTTTTCAGCGGAAATGTGATACGTTAATTCTATTTCAATTCCTTGAAGAGTTTTAATGCCTTCTGCCACTGCTTTAGCCATTTTTTCTGTGTTTCCAGTGCGACTATAGTATAAAATTAAAATTTTAGGCAAGTCACTCACATCAGTATCTTCTCTGCAAAAAATATAAAAGATTATCCAATTTTGAAATCAAAACATTAATTATTCCTTAACTAGTAACAACAAATTTTTGTCATACGTTTAAGTACCTGTTGCTTTAGTTTTCATAAAAGCTGCGTATAAATGCCTTGCAATGTCTTTATTTAAAGATCCTATAATTTTTAAGTAAAACAATGCCCCCTTTTTGTCAACTATTACAGACCTACCTGCCTCTACTCTTTTTCTAAGTTTCCGAAAATTTCTTTTCCTAACACATCGGAGATTGCCTCTCTTTTAACAAAGAGAGAATAAGAAAAATTNGTTTGGCTTCATTTCTTAANATATCTTGACACCCCTTTATTTGCTGAGTTGTCGTAGATTTCTTCTATGTGGNATATANATTGGAGTTTTACTCCAATCTCTTTTGATTTTTAATTTGTGGAATAGATCATGCACCGCGTTAACATAGTCATGATATAAATTGTTTAAATAGATTTCAACTCTGCATTTTACTTCATAACTTGTTATTAGAGGTATAAAGAATACTAGGACTGCCTGCTTATTTTCAATTAAGTTCTGATAAGTATGCTTCTCGGCTAATTCTAAACTTGATAATTTCTTGAAATCTAGTTTTTTCGANATATAAATTCTCCAAGATAAATTTCAAAACCTTTCTTCTCGATGGGTTGGTTCCCGCAAAATCTTTTATCTGGCTNAGGATTTTAGGTAAAATGTCCTCTTTCACTACAAAACCTACGCCTTTCACTGCAGCATTTAGGCCCACAGGTCCATTCGTAGCAATGATCGGGGTGTGCCTCAGAAACTCCACGTATAACTCCTTGTCGCCAAGTTCTTTTTGAATTATTCCTGCGGATAGTAGATACCCTCTCTAAAAATCCTCTGAATAAATTCTTCAGGTATGGTTTCTTCACCCATTTCCATCAACTATCTGTAGAAAATGGGCACTAAAGCTTAAACAATTTTTGTTGTATGTAGATGCAATAAAGGAGCCGGGGGTGGGAGTTGAACCCACATATAGCGGCTCTGCAGGCCGCCGCCTGAACCGTTCGGCCACCCCGGCATTTTTTCTACAAGAAGTTTAGAGTCTGGCTTATAATAAAAACATTATTTTTAGTAACCCAGTTTTTGACAGATTTCCTTGTAAATTTTTACAGCTTCTTTTTCATTGTCAACATTTTTTATTAGCATTCGTCCACCATGGAAGAAGGTTATTTCAAAGGTTTTATAATCGAATATTATTGCTAGTTGGGATTTTATTCTAACCTTAAAATGGTGTTTAACCGTTTCATAAATCTCGTCTAGGTTTGCCTTTAACGGCCTTTCCGGGTTTATGTTCACTGTTTTATGACCGCATAGCCAAACAAGTTTTTCACTTCTTTCTGGTGAAANCATAGTTCCTTGGCATGCTTGACAATTCTTTCGTTTTTGAATATCAATGGTTGCAAAATACATATCGCTGAAATCACATATCATCAGTTTGTCTTTCAGAACAGAACCTATTCCCGTTAAAACTTTTATTGTTTCCAGGGCCTGCATTGTTCCAATAATTCCTGGTGTAGCTCCTAAAACGCCTCTAACATCACAACTCATCAAATTGTTGTCTTCAAGATTTGGGAAAACACATTCTAAACAAGGTGTTTCTGGAGGGGCAAAAACTGAAAGATTTCCTTCAATTCCTATCGCTGCACCGAAAATATAAGGAATTCCAAGTTTTGCACAGGCTCTGTTAACCAAATAACGTGTACGCATGTTATCTAATCCATCAACCACACAGTTCACTCCAGAAAGAAGTTTTTCCACATTGTTTACATTCAAATTCTCAGGAACTGCCTCAATCTCAACTAGAGGATTAACTTCTTTCAGTCTCTTCGCTGACGCTTCTACCTTGGGATAATGCAAATCATCAATAGTGTAAAGAATTTGTCTATGCAGATTATGCATTTCCACAGTGTCTTGATCTATTAATCGTAAATGTCCAACTCCCGCAAGAGTCAGATATAGCGAGGATACTGTTCCTAAACCGCCAAGTCCCACAATAGCAACTTTAGATTCTTCAAGTTTCTTTTGACCTTCACGACCAAACTCTTTCATCACAATTTGCCGACTGTAGAACTCATCCCTTGAAATCCTTTTCAAAGTTTTAGACATTTCCGTCGCCTTTTACTTTTAAATATTAAGTTATTTCATTTTATATCTGCCTTTTTTCGAAAACTGCTTTTCATAAATTTCTCTTACTTTTTGAATTGTGTCAGCATCTTTCGGGTTTTTATCATAGCGTATTCGTTTTATTCGAGCAAAGCGCAAAGCCATTCCACACTTGTATTTTGAGCTTTTCTGAATCTCGTTATACGCTACTTCAACAACAATCTTTGGAATAACAAAAACTTTCCTTCCCTCTCTCTTTATAGCTAATTCCTCGAGCATCTTTGTCATCTCAATCATTTCCACGTCGGTTAAACCCTTGAAAGTTTTACCAACAATAAAGAACTCCCCACTTTCAATGTTACGTGCTGCCAAATAATAATCTGAAAGCCACGAATGCCGCCGGCCATACCCATACTCTGCTGCAACAATAACCAAGTCTAAAGGCTCAAGCACAGGTTTTATTTTTAACCAATGTTTCCCACGAATTCCAGGAATATATAAACTTCCAGGATTTTTGGCCATCAACCCCTCATGCCCACCATCCAAGGCCTCTCGCAAAAACCTTTCAGCCTCTTGCTGGTTTTCCGTCACTAGTTGCTTTGTTAAAGGTATACCCCCAGAATTTTCAGATAACACTCTTCTGCGTTCAACATAAGTATTTGAAATTAGACTTTTTCCATTAAGATATAAAATGTCAAAAAGATAAAGTCTTATGGGGATCTTTTCAGCAACATTCTCTATTTCATGGACTCTTTTAAACCTCCTCATTAAATGTTGAAAGGGAATGGGATTCCCAAAATTATCCACGGCTATAACTTCACCCTCAAAAATGGCCTCTCTTGCTTTAACATTCTTTCTTACAATTTCAACAATTTCTGGCAAACTTTTCGTAACATCTGCCAGTCGACGACTAAAGATTCTTACTTTCTTATCGCACTTATGAATCTGAACTCTGGCACCATCTAACTTGAATTCAAAAGCAGTTTTCCCATGATGTTCTTTTAATGCTTCAGCAACATCGTTTACCATCTGAGCCAGCATAAGTCTAACAGGTCTGAAAACTTGAAACGTCAACTGCAATAAGCCTTCTAAACNCTTCTTTCTGGCGATTTCAGCAACCTCACCTATGTCCCCAACAATCATGCTTGCCTTTTGAATAACCTCTAGTGGGANAGAGAAAGCTTTTGAAACCGCCTGTTCCATCAAGCCCTCTGAAAAACCAGTTCTCATTTCTCCAATGAAAATTTTAACAAGGTATTTTGCTTCCAAAGGGGATGCTATGCTCAGGAGAACTTCTATTTGACGTTCTTTCTTTTCTCTCGAACCTCCTCCAACCACTTCCGCTATTGCTTCAAAACTGCGTCTCACTTCTGCTATCGTTAACCTTCTCTCTAAAAGTGTTGCTTGTTTTCTGACACTACTTCTCTCTAAAACACTTTTTGTTGCTGAACCTATGTCTCCCGTTTTACCGAAAGCATCCACAAAAACGCTCCATTCAACCTCCGAAATTCTCTTTATTATTTCCCTCAACGTCGCCCAGCTAACCTCTAGGGCTTTTTGACTACTTTTCGGAAAAGGTTTTCCAAGAATCATAGAAACAGCAGGTTCAACCTCGTTTGGCTCAAGCTTTTTAAGAAACTCAGCAACAAGCTTTATCATAAATAGTCTTTTACTTGTATTTTCTAAATTTTCACATAATTCTGCCAAAGCCTTGAAAGATGTAGCCATAATTTTAACCTTAAAACAAGCTTCAAGCTTAAATGGCATCCTACAACAGATAAATTTTGTCTTTATCTAGATAAAAAAGGAAACTTATCGGTTTTAGAAGGACGCTTCCAGTTTTTTCTTAACTTCTTTTATTTTCTTTTCTAGTTCCTTCACTTTTTCTTCGTTTTCCAGAGCCCTGCAGCAATCCCTCGCATATTCTAAAGCACTTACTCCAAACCTGTCGAATCCTTTGTCAAAAGAGAGTTCAGCAGATTTAAGGAAATGTTCAAGAGCAGTTTCATAATCTTTAAGCATATAAGCAGACTCACCAGCCTTATAAAGCATGGAAGTTGCATCAAAGAAATTATTGGACTTGCGATAAAGCTCCGAAGCCCGTAGAAATTTCTCCAACGATTCCTCATATTTGCCTGTTTCATAAAGCGTATTAGCATCCTTATGCAATTTCACAGGATCTTCTTTAACACTCTCGCTCATAAAGACAGCTCCAACTTTCTATTATCATTCTACTACCCCAATTTAGACCTTTCCTATTTTTCAGCAAACTATAAACATTAAAACAATTATCAAAAATATAATCACTTAACGCGGAGATATATAATCACTTAACGCGGAGATACATAGAATGAAAATTTGTGATGCCCATGTTCATTTAGGAAAATCTGGACCATGGCAACCATACGTTGATCCGACAATCTATGTGGAAAAGCTTATTCCGCTTTTCAATAAATACGACGTTGAAAGAGCTATAGTCTTTCCTAATCCCAACGTAGGCGACCAGTATCCAAAAATGAACGATTACATTGCCGAATGCGTAAAGAAATATCCAAAACGTCTCGTCGGATTTGGACGTGTAGACCCTCGAAGAGAAGATGCAATAAAAGAACTGGATCGCATAAAAAATAGTTTAGGTTTGACGGGTCTTAAACTCCATCCAATGGTCGAATGTTTTAGACCAGACCACCCTTTTTTCGATAAATTCTTCCATAAAGTTAATCAGTTAAACATTCCGATAATTTTTCATTCAGGTATTGGTTTCTCTTCGCCTGGATTAATTCTAAAAATAGCCAAAAAACACCCCGATCTTCCAATAATCCTAGGTCATTTAAGAGAGTCAGCTATTGCGGTGTTAAAAGAATGTGAAAATGTTTATGTAGAAACNTCAGGCGCCCTCCCCGACTATATCGAACTTTCTGTAGACATAGATGAAAATAAAATATTATTTGGCTCTGATGTCCCGTACTACCGTTATCCAACGCAAATAGCTATTGTCGAAGCAGCAGAAATTTCCCCTAAAGCTAAAAGAAAAGTTTTTTCTGAAAATTTCCAAAAACTGTTTAAAGAATAATACGTTCTATGGAGCAAAAACATGAGTTTAAAATGTACAGAGTGCGGCACAATTTTTCCTTTAACATCTCTCTTCAATTCAAATACTCAATGTAAAAAATGCGGAGGCATCTTAGAATACATAATTACTCCACCAAACCATGGCAAAATCAAGTTTTCTGGGCAGATGAATTTTTGGCGATATAAATCTCTACTTCCGCCAGTAAAGAATAAAATTAGCCTGGGTGAAGGCGGAACCCCCCTACATAAAGCAGAAAGACTTGCCAAAAACTTAGGACTGAAAAAATTATTTATGAAAGACGAAACTCGAAATCCCACCAACTCTTTTCGAGACCGGGCGGCTGCACTTATAACATCCCATGCCTTAGATCTAAAATATACCACATTAGTATGTGCCACAAACGGAAATCTAGGTGCATCTCTCGCAGCCTATTGTGCAAAAACTAATCTAAACTGTCATATAATCGTTCCAAAACTTGTTGATATAGGCAAACTAGCCCAAATGTTAGTCTATGACGCCGTTATCGAGGAATTTGGCAACATTATAGATGACGCTATAGCCAAAGCCAAGGCTTTATCAGAAGAAATGGACTGGTATCAGGCAACAGCAGAGTTAAACCCTCTTGTCTCTGAAGCTCAAAAAACAATTTCATATGAAGTTTTTGAGCAATGGGGTGTTCCTGACTGGTTTATAGTTTCTATGGGAAGTGGGGGAACAATCTATTCCGTATGGAAAGGTTTCAAAGAACTTGAACAATTAGGAATATCTGATTGCTTACCAAAAATGGTAGGCGTCCAGCCAGATGGAAGCGCATCTATTGTTAAAACAATCCTAGAAGAACGTTCCGAAATTGTTGAACTGTCAAAACCATACACTCATGCTTTAGCCATATTGGTTTCTAAGCCCTTACAAGGAAAACTGGCAATAAAAGCAATAAAGGAATCAAAAGGTATGGCTTTAACTGTTACCGATTCAGAAATTTTCACCGCTGAACTTCAAATAGCAAAACTTGAGGGCATGTTCGCGGAACCAGCCAGCTCAGCCACAATAGCAGCTCTGAAAAAGCTTATTGAATCAGGAAAAATAAGCGTTGATGAGACTGTTGTTTGCCTTATAACTAGCAGTGGACTAAAAGCTACCGATGTCCTGCAATCATTAACCAAAAAACAAAAAACAGTGGGGGTCGGGTTAGAATTAAGCACAAAAGAGAAAATACTGCGAACTCTAAGTAAAAAAGATACCTATGGCTATGAGTTGTGGAAAAAACTTGGAAAAACCATAACTCGTGCTGCAATTTATCAGCACTTAAACGAACTTTCCCAAAAAGGATTGATAGTGAGTTATAAGAAAGATCGGAAGAAGTTTTTTAGGGTTACTCAGCGTGGCAAGAAGGTTTTACATGCTATGGATGATTTGAAACTTCTATTTTAGTTAGAAAAGCTAATATATAGTATAGTTACAGCTATACTATATTATGATAAAACTCAACAGACAACCAGAGAAAACTCCTCTTTATATGACAGTCACTGCTATATTTACAACTTTAGTTTGCATCGTAACCATAATATTCTCTGTATATGTTCCTGCAACAGAAGGATTTTTTAACATAGGAGAATCCATGGTTTTTTTGTCTGCTTTACTGTTTGGCCCTTATGTTGGGGCATTTGCTGGAGGAGTGGGCTCTATGTTTGCCGATCTATTGTTAGGCTATCCTCACTATGCTCCAGCGACTCTTGTTATCAAGGCATGTGAAGGCTTTATAGTGGGTATGCTCAGTAAGAAAAATCCAAAACTTAGTTCCAAACCATATTGGAACTTTTTTATTTTAGTTTTAGGAGTTATGGTTGGCTTATTGCTAGGGGGAATAGGCGTAACTTATTACAGTGGAGATGTAACAATTACTTTAGGTGCACAAACAATCCAACTATTTATCCCATCAATGTTTTGGATGTCTCTTGGCGTTGCAGTGGCCGTATTTACCTCTGCTTTCGGTTTTCTGGCAGACCCCGAATTTGGATGGATGGTATTTTCTGTAATTAGCGGAGGCTGCATAATGGTCTTAGGATACTTTCTTTATCAAATGTTCTTACTCTATCCTTTATTTCAAATAGAAACAGTGGCAATCGCTGAAGTCCCAATAAACATCGGACAAATGATAATAGGAGCAACAATAGCTCTACCAACAACCAAAATAGTACTCCGTATGCTTCCACATTTAAAGAAAAGCTAAAATTCAGAAATGTCAAAACATGCAGACGGAGGAAAATAATCTGCGATTTCCTTTTGGAAAAATTCCGCCAGAGATCTTAAAAGAAATTATATTTGAAAATTTAGGTTTCAAAAGAAAAGATGTAATCCTCGGTCCTTCTATTGGATTTGACGGAGCAATTATCGATATAGGGGAAAAATCTCTAATTGCATCGATGGATCCTATTACAGGAGCAGTAGAGCACATAGGATGGTTAGCGGTACACATTAACGCCAATGACATAGCAACTTTCGGCGTTGAACCAGCATTCTTTCTTTCATGCATTCTACTTCCAGAAAAAACAAAAACAGAGATCATCAAGAAAATAAGTATCCAGATGGATAAAGCTGCAAAAGAATTGAAAATAGCCATCATTGGAGGGCACTGTGAAGTAACACCAGGATTAGACTTTCCTCTGGTTATAGGATGCACCTTGGGTGTAGCAGAAAAAGGAAAATATGTAACGGCTGGAGGAGCCAAACCAGGCGATAAGCTGATTTTAACTAAAACTGGTGGGATTGAGGGAACAGCGATCCTGGCAACAGAAAAGGAGAAACTACTAAAAGAAAAACTAAGCTCCGAAATTGTCGAAAAGGCCCAAAAATTTTATGAAAAAATAAGTGTTGTCAAAGATGCTATCACCGCTTTTAGAACTGGCGGCGTCAATGCAATGCATGACCCGACAGAAGGCGGTGTAGTTGGAGGAATTCATGAAATGGCTGATGCCTCAGATCTAGGAGTAGAAATTTTTGAAGAAAAAATTCCAGTTGAACCTGAAACTAGGAAAATCTGTGAGTTTTTCCAAATTGATCCATTGCAACTTATTAGTTCTGGAGCTTTACTCATCTCTGTTGAATCCAACTCAGCTGACAGGATTATTGAAAACCTAAAAAAACAGGGTATCCAATCGTCGCTAATCGGGAAATTTCTAGAAAATCCTAGGAAACGTTTGATAATTAAAAGTGATAGGAGTATTCAAACATTACCTAGACCTCTTTGCGACCACCTTTGGCTTGCCCTCAAAAATCCGGCGGATCCCAGTTCTTTATAGAGTCAGTCACAGCAAGTTAAAATTCAATCACTTAATCTTTTGAGAAGGCAATAAAACGTTGTGAAGACCAAATATTATTAAAATGTTTACAACATAGGATGGAATATAATGCCATAAGCTCTTCAGTATCTTTGTGAAACTATCCCATCTCCTTGGTTCTTCAAAAACCTTTATGTGCTTTGCAAAAATTGCTTCTCCGTATTTAAGAATATCCGCTGAAAAAAGTACATCTTCTCCTATTATATCTAAAAATCCTCTCGAATTAAATATAAAGCGGCGGTATGCTGCACACGTTGTGGGAATTCGGGGCTTTTTATAGCGATAGGAAAACTCATCTAATAATCTTAAACACCGATAGACAAGATTGGGTATCCTTTTTTGTTTAGTAGGATAAATAGGAAAGCCTACTGCAATAATATTTGAGTTTTCCTCAAATAGTTTTATTAATTCAGTGGTAAAATGCTTAGGCAAAACCACGTCTGCATCGACAAAAACAAGAAGATCTGCGTCTGCAGCCTTAGCTCCTACATTTCTTGCTGTTCCACGTCCGCATTTAGCATAAATAACCTTTAGACTTGGGAAATCACTCCATTTATTTGACATTCTTAAGTGTGAACTATTCTCAGAAGAGTCAACAACAATTATCTCAAAATCCTTACAAGTTTGTCTTTCTAACGAATCAAATAATCGGCTGAGAAGAGGGTCATTTTTATGGGGTATAACGAAACTTATCTTCACCGTCGTGGCTTTCCCCATATCAGAACAGCTCGTTTTCTAAGAATATTTGCTTGCTGTGTTTTAAATTTTTAGAATTGTTATATCCATGTATGACGCGTTATCTTAAAATAGCCTAACCTCTGTACAATAGGATGTCAAGAGATAAGTCAGGTGATTCCGTTGGTAATGACGATAGAAAAAGCAGCAAGGATCGCCGTCTGCTCTCTCATTCCCAATAGACCATACCATGTACAATGGTTTATTACAAGAAAATGTAACTATCGATGTAAAGGCTGCAACGTATGGTTAGAACAAGACTCAAAGGAGCTAACAACCGAAGAAGTTAAAAAAGGTTTGGACATCCTCAAAGAGCTCGGAGTCATAGAAATAGTTTTTTCTGGAGGGAATCCCCTTTTAAGAGACGACATAGATGAGATCTTAGAATATGCCTCTCGCTATTTTATTACAACAGTTTATGATAACGGCAGTATGGTCACCAAAAAAATTGACACTTTACAAAAAGTGGATTTTGTTGCAATTTCAATAGATAGTTTAGATCCTGAAAAACACAATTATATCAAAGGAGTAAATGGCGCATGGAAAAACGCAATGAACGCTCTCGAAACGCTGCAAAAAAAGGGAATCCATGCATGTATATCTCCAACCATATCGCAACTAAATCTTTATGAAATAGTTGATTTAACAAACTATTTCTCACAAAAGAAGATTCCCATTTGGTTTTGTCTCTACTCATACGATTTCTCTACAAGTGACTCTCAGTTATTTAAGATCGGTAAAAAAAATGACGAATTCTTAATAACTGACAGAAAGGCTATGATCGCTCTTTGTAACTCTTTGATTGCCATGAAAAAGAAAAATAACAATATCCTCGTGACAACTCAGCTATTAAAAGCAATAAAAGACCTTTATTTAAAAGGCGTAAGAACTTGGAAGTGCCAGGCTCTTCGGAACTTCTTTGTTATAGATCATCTGGGAAGAGTAGCAGGATGCCACCTTCGTAAGCCAGTGGCATCCATTTTTGACATACCGAAACTATGGAACAGTAAAAAAATGGACATTTTACGTAAACACTATAATGCTTGCGATAAATGCATATACCTCTGCTACATTTTTTACTCTATTCATGGTGGTGTTAAAGGAAATCTTCAAATCGCAGAGGAACATTGGAAAAACGCAAAATTGTTTTTCAAAGGAAAAAATAATGCTATTTCTCCATGCTTGATAAATATGCAATAATTTATATAACCCCCATGTCACCTCCTAATTCCAACTCATTTTTCTAAAGCTTAGGACAATCGTTGGAAATATCTCAGAAATTATCATAGCATTCTTCAGATTTCGCGGAAGGAATTCCAATAATTTGCTCTCTTAACTTTTAGAATATAACAAAAGATTATCTATTACTTTACATAATACTTTAAAGACTTCCTCTTCCTCTAGATTGTTTGTATCTAAGATTATGTGGAAAGGAGTGAAGTCTTCTCCTAATCTAAACCCGTATAATTTCTGGTAAATAGTTTTAGTTTCCTTTTCTTTGATTCTTAGTACTTTTAAGGCCGTGTTAATGCTTATTTTATCTCTCTTGGCTATCCTCTCAGCCCTTTTTTCTAGCGGGGCTTCTAACCATATCTTAAAGCCTTCCTTGAGAAGCCATGGCATAGTCCAGCTGTCTAAAACAACATTTCCTTCTTTCGCTATCTTTAGAAGTTCTTCATCAACCATTTTGTCAAATTTCAGATTTTCCTTCCGTTTCCCAAGAAAACGTATTCCTTCACTGCTTTCCCACCACCCCTGTTCCAACGGCTTGTATCCTTCTTTTATTGCCAATCTTTTTAATGCGTCTCCGCCAGAATAATATTTCAAGCCGTATTTTTCTGCGACTTTTTTTGCAACAGTACTCTTTCCACTTCCTGCCATTCCACAAATACAAATTACTAGAGGCTTAGTTCTGGGCATATTTCGCCCTCAATATTTATGTGAGTTTTCTTGCTGCTTGTTTTATTGCATTTTTTAGACATTTTGGACATATTTTGTTGCCGTATAGCCGCCATATTTTCTTTTTAGTGTAATTAAGTTTATGCGTTTTTACCCCATTTACACGAGGCATGCCTGACAAGGGTTTTCTGCATAAAAAGCAGAGCTTTTTGGATGTTTTGGTTTTTCTATAGTGAATTTTGGTTTTTCCCCCAGGGGCTGTTATTTGTATCTGTTTTTTGCTTCGTGTGCGTAAATGAGGTTGAGGCATTTTTTCACTTCCTATTCTATTGGCATCATGCCTACCAAACGTGAGGCTAGAATTCCGAATAGAGAAGAGGCTATAAAATACCACCAAAANACAGGTATGCCGCCATAGCCTGGGATATATGCAACGGGATTTGCTCCATAAAGAGGCAACAATACCAGCCACCAGATAAGAAGATAAACAAAGGGGATCATAAACATGATCAGTTGAGGTTTAGCCATTTTTTTCTGCATATTCAAAATTTGAGGTTCTTTTTTCTTTACCTTCTCAAGAAGCTTTTTATCTTTCATGCGTAATGCCTTTCTTGTTAGTGATTGATATTCAGCAATTTCCTTTTGCATTGTTCTATACTGTTCCCAACCAATAAGGCGACTTATCAAAAAACGGTTTATAGAAGAATTGGTAAACGAAATTATTGCGCATATGATCATTATGGTTATAGTAGCTCCAGGGGGTGTCAATATCCATTCAAAGCTCATTTATTTCTCTCCAATGATTCTAGCTAGTGTTTCTTACAACTTTGATATTAATAACTATTTTTGCAAAGAAGCGAGTAAACGCCAATCTTTTTTGGTGCTATTCTCCAAACAATTTACGGAAGGCTGGATAAATTTCAGCAGCTCTCTCTCGCATTAATATCTCATAATATTGGTAAAGTATTCCAACCGAAAGCAAAATACCGGTTCCAGAGCCAAAGACTCCAAAAAAGTCTGAAATCCCTGCAATAAGCCCCACAATAATTCCGCCTAACACAGTTACTGCTGGAATATAGCGTTTAAGCACAGATTCTATGGCCCTGCCAGATCTTCTGTATCCTGGAATTTGCATGCCAGCGCCAACCAACTGCCTAGCAACAGTGGAAGGTCCTAAACCACCCACTTCCAACCATGTAAGAGAAAATATTACACAGAAGGCGAGAAGGATCGAGATGTAACCCAAAGCCTTCCATGGCTCAGCAATAACATTAGTTATTCCCTGCGGAGAAGTCACAAAATACACTAACCCTCCTATAGGTTGAAGTCTCTGGTCACCGCCTCCTGGAGGTGTCACCCATTCATATTGTCCCAGTAGATCTAACCAGAAGTTATCTCCTGGATCCGGTTGTCCATTCATGCTCCAAAACAGCTGAGAGAAAAAGTATACATTAGCGAAAAGAGCAGAGGCAAAAATTACAGGAAGGTTTGAAACGTATAAAAGTTTTATCGGGTAACGGCTACGGAAACCTCTATATCCAGCATAAGATAGGGGTAGTTCTACTCTCACACCTTCCATATATATTATTATCAAAAAAGCAGCAATTGTGGCTATAAATCCAACAAACGATGGGTAGGCACCGCCTCCTACGATCCACCAAGTTATAGATTCCGCACCAGACAGCACATAAGACAATGCTCCAACAAATAAGCCGCTGGCTGGAGAAAAGGACTGCCAGAAAACACTCTGGGCAACACCAGCCATGATAAATAAGCTTATACCACTGCCAAAACCCCAACCCTTCTGGACAAGTTCATCTAATAACATTACAATTAATCCTGCTGCGAGAAGTTGCAGAAAAACGATGATTGCTTGGGGACCAGGTAATGAGCCATACATTCCTCCTATTATGTAGGCTGAGGCTTGGACTCCTGTAAGTACTACGGATAAAACTTTACTAGCTGTAGTAAATAAACCTCTGTCTTCTGGATTTGACATATCACATTCTATCATCGCAGAACCCACTAGGAGTTGGAGAATTAGACCTGCAGTAACTATTGGGCCTATTCCAAGTTCCATTAGTGTACCCCTATTAGAAGCGAATATTACTCTAAGCGCTGTTAGTTCTGGTGCCTGTTGGGGGTTAATGCCATAAAGTGGCACTTCTGACATTACCAGATAAACTATCAGCACAAGTGCTGTCCAAAAGAGTTTTTCGTTGAATCGTACTCTTCGTTCTGGAGCCTTAATTTCTGGGATAATTCTTGCAATTGGTTTGAATAGAGCTAGAAACCTGCCAGCCATTGCTTAAGCTACGCTCCTTCCTTTAAAGCTCCAGATGAAACTTTTCCGCCTACCTCTTTAATTTTTTCAGCTGCTAATTTTGAAAAAGATGATACTTTCACAATCATCGGTTTTGTAACCTTACCAGTTCCCAGAAGTTTAGTATANCCGTGCTTTTCCAANTCTACGAAAATTTTTCCTTNTTCCTTTTTAATGGCGATTTTCTCAGCTATTTCATCTAGTTTTCCTAAATTTATAGTATTTTCTTTTCGTCGAAGACTTTTCGGCGAAGTGAAACCTTTCTTACCGAAATAATCAGGTTCATACCTTACAACATAACTCCATCCGTGTTTATGTCGCCCTGCCTTTCGCATTCCTTTAGAACCTGATTTTCTATGTTGTCCTACCCTACCGTAACCTTGAGTTCTCGAACCACGTTTCTTTCTGATTTTTCTAAGTTTATGCGGCATTTCTTAACCAGCCAATTCGTCTATAGCCTTTTCCTTAGCTTCCTTTCTTAACCTTATCTCTAAGACCCCGTTCTTATATCTTGTACGTAAGGTCTTAGGAACCACTCTTTTCGGAAGATTTAAACTTTTATAATATTTACGCTCAGAGGACTCTGCAGACAATACCAATTTTTGGTTTTTCACTCTAATCCTTAAATTCTCCCTTTTAAATCCAGCGAAATCTGCAACAACTACAATGTCATCTTTATCTTCTAAAATGTCAATTAAGGGCTTAGGATCCCTCCAATTCTTCCTGTTTACTCGGAAAATTCTGTATTTCGCCGGATATGTTTGTCTTTTTACTTTTAAGTTTTTAATGTACCATATTGGAAAATTTTTCCTTTTCACTTTTCTGTTGAAGTTTCTTGTCACATGGAACCAGTTTGAATTCTTCCTTCTTCGCCACTTTGCACTCAATATTGCCTTCTCCTAAATACTATGGCATTCTAGAAGTAGCTATAAAATGTATCGCAAAAGAAAATAGCAACACAGGCAGCTTAAATCATTCGCTTTATTAACGCGTTAATTTTTTCTCCACGATAACCTAACTCGCCGCCCATGCCATAACTTTTTTTTATTTTTCCTTTAAACCCTTTGCTAGGCGGATGTAGTTTGAAAACGGGCTGAATATTCGGCAATTTCCAATATTCTGTTTGACAATTGAAAACTGCTAGGGCAAGTTTTTCAATAGATTCGTAGCCAATTTTCTGTGCATACTCGTCTGTTAACTTTTTGTTGCCTACTAATCGTCCCCTTTTCTTTATAAGTAGTTTTACACTTTCCTCTGCGGCTTCTCCCCATGTTATAAAGTTTTGCGCTGTTTTTAACATTCCTAAAAAGGATGGACGATTATCGATTAACACAGCATAGTTATTTCTTTTCAAGTTGAGCATCTGTAAAGTTTCTCTAACCTCTCTTGGAGCACTTATTATTCCACGAATCCTCACGGCAATAATACACTTCCGTTTTTCATCGTTTTTTTCAGTCATTTATCTTCCCCAATCCCTCGGAGTTGTGAGGCTATATGTGTTTTTCAAGGCATCGAAAACAGCATAAGCAAAGGAAGGCACAGTTCTGGTAGAACCATAACTCCTTGTCCAACAATCCTTTATACCAGCAAGATTAAGAATAATTTTTGCAACCTCACTTGCAACAAGGCCTAAGCCTCTTGGCCCTGGAACAAGGACTATTCTCACTCCGCCACATTTCCCTTCAATTTGAAATGGAACAGAATGGGGTCTCCCACAGCCACATTCCCAACTTCCACATCCACGTCTCACTGGAACTAGCTTCAAACGCGCATCTGCAGCTGCTTTTTCTATCGCTGTTCTCACTTGATTTGCTTTTCCAGAACCTAATCCTATATACCCATCTCTATTTCCTACAGCAACTATCGCCTTAAATCTCGATTTCTCACCAGCATCTGTTTGTTTCTGAACTAGGTTAATGTTTATAACTTCCTCTTGAAGATCAGGTAATAACGTGTCAACAATTTGTGGCTCTTTTATCCGAAGACCACCCATAAAAACCTCTTCGATAGAAGTTATTCTTCCTTCCAGAATCATCTTTCCAAGACGAGTTCGTGGAACCCATTGTTCCAAACTTTGGGCAATTCTTCTCGACATTACTTTTTCTTACCTCCACCTTTAAGCGTGGCCATGATCTTTTCCTTAACTTTTGCAAAATGCTTGGGTAGATTTTCAGGAGAGAGTTTTTGCTCTAAATATTTAGAAAACTTTAATTGGTAAACCTCGGGGGTTGAGGTTAGAATTTTCGCGTATTCTGCTATGTGTTCTCCACATATTCGTTTCGTATCTGGAAGTTTTTCTTCACTATGAGGTATCTGTATTCCAGAATCTAGTGCACCCTTTAAAACGGCAAAAACCCTTGCCTTTTTAGAAGGTGAATGTAATCCTATATCTAAAATTGCCTCTTTTATACCTTTAACTTTAGCTTTTAATCCGCACAAAAGTCCTGTGAGGTAAGCTGTAGGAATGTTTCCTCGTGGAGCTTTCCATCCATATTCTCTTGCAAGTTCTCTGCTATGAGCCGATACTAGGACTTCATCTCCTTCTGGTTTAGCAATAATGATTTGTGCAGATACATTTTTTAGACTGCCACGAACCACCAGCCTGGGTTTCTTAGAAAGAATTAATGCTTTCCTCGCCTTGTAGTCGGTTTTTCCTTCCCTTCTTCGTCTGAATGGAACCCGATAACGTGCATCCTTTGCCATCAGCGTTTCCTCCAAAGCTCATGTGCTTTTAGATAACGTTGAAGATCAGCAACGGATTCAAATCTCCCGCTGCTTGCCATCCTGTACAGTTTACGATAAGTGTTTTCAGTAATTATTCTCCTAGTCTTCAGTTCACGAAGTTTCTTNCTCAACGCCCGAATTCTTTTCATCCAAGCTTCTTTTTTGGAAATTCTTGCTCCTCGNGAACCACTTCTACTGCCATGTCCACGCCGTTTTCCTTTCCTCTTCTTTTCCCTTAAGATTCGTGCTCTTGCGCGGCTTACTCCTTTCTCTGGTAATGGTTTAATGACACCTTCATGTATAAGTTTTNTAATTTCCTCTCTTGTTATAGCTGTTTCTACATCATCTATTCTCTCCGGGTCTATCCAAACCCTATTTTGCCCGATTTTCAATATTTGAGCTGCGAGACGCTTTTGATTTTTGACATCAGTCATTTTCTTTCTGCCTCTTTTTCGTATCTGTTTTTCTTCTTTGTCTACGTTTTGACTTCAGCCTTTTTTCTTCCTTTTCCTCAACACTTTCTTTCTTTTCAGGTTCTTCTACTTTCTCTCCAACAGGTCTTTCCTTTTCAACTATTTCCTTGGCTTCTTTCAAATTTAGGACTTTTATCTTCTTTTTTCTTGCTTCAACAAGAATTTTTGTCCGTTTTCTTTTACTCACGCCGTGAGCAATTCGTATAGCTTGAGTTTTTGGATTAACTTTCTTAAGTTCGCTTACATTGTGTATAAGAATTTCTTCATAACCTGAAGGGTGTAGTCCTCTAACAATTTTAGGTCCTCTGTAACCTACATTTACAGTTGCCGGCCATCCCTTGATTTTTCTCCGCATTTTGTTGTCTATTCCTTTGGGTTTGCGCCAGTTTTCCCTTAGTCGTTCATATCTCCAGCTTTCTTGTCTTACGAAGTCAGGCTTTTTCCTTTTCACTCTTGCTCTAAGCTTTAGGGCTTTTTCTTTGTCAACCTGTTTTGTCACTCTTCCATCCCTTCTCGTCTTTCGTAAATGTAGATGCCGTCTAAGAAGACACGAGGATCTTTATTTTTCACTTTTGTGGCTTGTTCTATGTTTGCTGCCGTTTGGCTTACATCTTCCAAATTTATGCCTTGAACAATTATGTCTTCGCTTTGAACTTTAATTTTGACATCGCCTATTATCTTGGTTCTTCTCGGGTTTCTTTCTCCAGTAAAGTTTTCAATCAAAACTTCTTTATCCTTTACTTTTACCGAAATTGGAAAATGAGAAAAAACTATTTTGAGCTTGTATGTGAATCCCTTTTTAACACCTGTAATCATATTTTGGATATGAGAATAAATAGTACCTACTAAAGCTGCTTCTTTCTTCCGAGGCCATTCTGCCCAAACTTTAATGGTTTTATTGTTAAGTTCAAGCTTAATCGGAGCGTANGAAAAGTNGCGGGTTAAGGTTCCCTTAACACCTTTGACTGTNACTCTCTTTCCTTCAAGAGATANCTCTACGTCTTCAGGAATCTGAACAATTTTTGAAACTTCTACGGCCCGCATTCGAAANCATCCTCTAGTAAACGAAGGCTAGCAGTTTTCCTCCTACACCTTTCTCTTTTGCTTCTTTGTGNGATTGTACACCNTTTGATGTTGAAAGTATCAGTATTCCTACATCTTTTGATGGAAGAAACTTTTTCTCCCACTCTTCAATTTTCTCAGCTTTAACAGAGAAATGCGGTTTTATTGCTCCACACTTGTTTATTCTTCCTAAAAGTTGAACCTTAAACTTTCCAGTACGTCCATCATCTATAAACTCAAACTCTCCAATATAGCCATTTAACTGCATAATTCTGAGGATTTTCCCTAAAAGTTTAGAGGCAGGACTAATCACACACTCTCTTTTATTTCGCATCTCATTGTTCATTATTGTTGTCAAACCGTTAGCTATAGTATCCATTAGATTTTCCTCGTTATTCATATTTTTTGAATCCAAGTTTTTTGGCTACTTCCCTAAAACAATGTCTACATAAATATAAATTATAACGTCGAATAACTGGGCCATAGGATCCGCATCTACTACATGGTCTTGTTCCTTTGCCATATTTTCTTTCTTTCTTAGGTTTCTTTTTCCCCATACGGATATCCTCTCGTTTAAACCACTTCAATTCCCAAGGCTTCTTTAACAAATATTATAGCTTCTTCAGGAGTCAAAATGTGTTTAGAGCCAATTCTGGTCTTTTTCATTCTCCGTTTTTTAACCCTGTACCCTGGGCGACTTAAAGATACACATATGTCCATACCGAAAATTCCTATTTCAGGGTCATATCTAACCCCGGGAATTTCTATATGTTCTCTTATGCCGAAAGAGAAATTGCCATATTCATCGAGACATTCTTTAGAAATTTTGTTATCCACTACAGGTAGGAGTTTCTTTAGAAATTCTATTGCTTTTTGCCTTCTTAAAGTTACCATACACGCTATGGGTTCCCCTTTTCTGATGCCAAAATCCCTTATGGTTTTCTTAGCTTTTCTTTTACAGGGATTCTGTCCTGTCAATTCCTTTAAAACTTTCGAGGCTTTTTCCAGCGGTTCTCCAGATTTTCCAACGCTTATATTTACTACTACTTTTTCAATTCTTGGTTTAAGCATCGGTTGCTGTTCCCAAGATTTGAGTATGTCCTCCTCAGCCAATTCATGGAACCTCCGGTAGGGATATAACTGGCTTGTTTTCGCCTATTACAAAAATAAAGTTTAGAATTGTTTGGTAATTGTTACCTCTTTCGTCTTCAATTTTGACCAGGACATTTCTTCTTTTCTTTCCTCTAACTTTCTCAATGTCAATGATTCTTCCATAAATACCAACGTTTTTTCCACCAGTAATTATGGCAAATGAACCCTCTTTCAGAGGTATATAATCAAGAATTTCTCTTTCAGGCAAACTTATTTTTAAAACGTCAAATGTTTTGTAAGTATTTCCTTGAGAAATTTCTGAATCAGATGCTTTAATAAGAATATTTGAACCATCGTGAAGGTTAAGTTGTATATGTCCCTTTTTTACAATAGTTTTATTTTCAATTCTGCAAAGCTTGAATTTAGCTTCTTCCTTATCGATCGAATGTAAAATTAAACCTTTTTTAGATGGCAAAATACGAAAACACTTATCAACTTCCAATATAGAAATGACGTCCATCAAACCTACAGGAAAATCGTCTTTACGNCTAACTTTTTCATCAACATAAACTTTTCCACTAGAAACTATAGCTTTAGACTCTTTTCTCGTTTGTGCAAACCCAAGTATTTCCCGTAAAATTATAGCTAACGGTAGGCAATTTTCCACTGAATGCGGTCCTGGAGAAGGTTTGACCGTCCATATGAATTCTTTTCTATGGATTGGCCATGCTTTTGGTGCAGGTTTGCGCTTTAAACTTGTGGATGCTCCTTTTTTACCCAAATTTATGTTCCCTCGCTTTTAGCCTTTCTTGTAGCCCTCTTTTTTGTTGTAGTTTTCTTCTTTTTCACTTGTTTTCTTACTTTTTTCGCCATAGGTTTCTCAACAGCTTTCTTTTTTCTTCTTTTAGGTTTTTCTTTTACAAACTTCTCTTCAACGATCTCCTCTTTTACTTCGGAAATTTTCTCCGGAGTTTTTTCCAAACCTTTTTCTTCTAAAAGGCGTCCAGTTTTCTTTCTTTCTAAGACTTTTTTACGCCATTTATCGTCCAAATTTAACTTTGTAATCATAACTTTTGACGGGTGTATGGGAACAAATATGGTTGTTCCATCAACTTTCTCTCTTGTCAACCCTTCCACATATATTCTATAATTTTTTCTATCTACACGCGTTATTTTTCCTTCAAATCCCTTGTGGTCTCCTCTCATAATACGNACTGTATCACCCTTTCTAACTGGTAAACTTCTAACATCATGAGATGCTTTCAGCCCAGGTGAAAGAGGGGCTGCCATAAGTTTATGGCGTACGTGGTTTGGAGCTTGATATAGTCTTTTTCTCTGTTTTGATGGTTTTATTACAGGTTTTGATATTTGCATTCTTCTTCCCCTCATATTATTATACTTGCTGCACTTGCTATTCTCGGCCATCGTTCAGCAGCTTCTTTTGCTACAGGCCCACGGATTTCTGAACCTTTCATCTCACCATCCGGAGTTATTATCACCGCCGCATTGTCTTCAAACTGAATCCAGACTCCTTCCGCTCTTCTATAGGGTTTTCTCTGTCGTACTATAACTGCCTGAAAGATTTTCTTTCTCATATCTGGAGATCCATGCCTAACAGAAACTGTAATTCTGTCGCCCACAGCTGCAGAAGGATATCGGCGTAAACCTCCCTTGTAGCCCATAACTTGGATTAGTCGCAACTCTCTTGCTCCTGTGTTATCAGCACATTTTAGAAGAGCCCCTGTAGGTAGCCCCCTCGAGATTTTAGGGCCATGCCCGAGCATCCCTTTGGCAATTAGGGCCCTTTGCCTTGCCTTTGCTGCCATCCTACTTCTCCTCCAATTTCTCAACTACAACAAAGGATACAGTTTTACTTATTGGACGGCACTCAGCTATTCTTACACGCTGTCCTTCTTTAGCGTTTATGCATGGAGGATTGTNAGAAGGAATACGGCTCTGTCTTCTCTCATACCGCATAAATTTTGGAACNTAATAGAGGTATTCGCGTTTTACTATTACTGTTTTATCCATTTTTGAACTTACAACAACACCGTCTAATACACGACCTCTTATTGGTAAGTCTCCATGAAATGGACAGTTTCTATCGGTNCATGTTTTCTTAGGTTTTTTAAAGGTTAAAGACATCACCAAAGTCTCCTAACTCGTTTTTTAAGACGGTCTTCCGGTCTTCCCACAAGAAGTTTACCGTCTATTTCAACTATTGTCCCATCAGAAAATTTAAAATGAAAAATTCCAGCGTCTTTTACAACGGTTCTTTTCTTCCCTTCTTGTTCTATTATAAATGTATTCCTTGTTTCATCTATTATCTTTCCAGCTATTCCAACATAGCCAAGATGTCTACTTTTCTTAACTTCTGTTTCTATTCCTATAAATTCATAACGAATTATGTTAGGCGTAACTTTCATCTTTTCTTCTTCCCCTTCGGCTTCTGCTTTTCTGGTCTAGTTTTTTCTTCATTTTCGATGGTCAGTATTCTAGCAATAGTTTTTCGAAGTTGTCTTATTCTTGCAGGATTTTCAATAGTTCCGCCAGCTTTAATCATGGTTTTTANTCTGATAAGCTCTGTTCTCAGTTCCATGAGTCTTTTTTTCCGGTCTTCCGAAGACATTTCACGGATTTCTTTGATTCTTAGTATTGGCACTTATTCTTTTTCCTCCCTTTCGCCGATGTTTTCAGTTGTTTCCTCAGCTTCTTTCTCAGCTTCTTGTGGAGGACTTTCCACTATTTCGATTTTGTCTGGAAATTCTGCGTCGGGGGGCATTATTCTAACTTTCACGCCGAATATTCCAGGTTTCAATTGGACGTGAACCTCGGCCTTCCGCATGTATTTAATTGCCGGGTCTCCACATTTTGGCAGATATCCGTCTCTGAACTTTTCATATCTTGCTCTTTCAGTTCGTAGTTTACCACTTATGATGATCTCTACGCCTAACGCTCCGGCATCCATAACTTGTTTTAGCGCCCAAAATCCAGCTCGTCTGAAGTGTACGCCTCTTTGTAGAGCCGAGGCTATTCGAGAGGCTACAACATGAGCGTTTAATTCTGGTATTTCTATTTCTGAAACAGAAATTTGGGGGTTTGAGACTTCAAATTTTTCTTCTAAAAGATTTGCAAGTTCTCTTATTGTTTCTCCACCACGACCTATTACTAGTCCTGGACGCATGGCATATATGACTATGTGAGTTCCCAAAGGGGTTTTTGAAATATTTACACCACCATAACCTGCTCTTTCAAGTTTTTTCTGCAAAAATTCGTCGATTTCTGTTTTTTTAATGGATTCGGATATGAAATGTTTGACGACAGCCATTTAGGTTTCCTCTTCTGTTTCTAAAGATTGCTCTTCTAAGGCTATTTCNATATGTGTTAAAGTTTCAAATTCTGGCGAACTTCTTCCAAAGGCCCTAGGTGTATAACGTTTAATTTTCATTCCAGGATATGCAGTTGCGTGAATGATGCGAAGTCTATCCGTATCTAATCCTTTATATTCAGCATTAGCTTCAGCTCCTTCAAGAACTTTAAGAATTTGTTTTGCAGCCTTTACAGGGTATCTTCCAGCGAAAGCTTTTTCTAGCCCATGACTGTGTCCAGCTTTCTTTTTGAATCTTGTGAACGGAACAGCCTTTTTTTTGGATATAACGTCACGAAGATACTTTTTGGCTTGAATAAGCATCATGCCCTTAATTGTTTTGCATATTTCTCGGGCAGATTTATGGGATACTCTAACCTCTCGTGCACTTGCCTTTACCGTTTTTTCAGGGTACAGTTCTTCTTCTGTTATTGAGTATCCCCATTTTGGCAATTTAGGTCTCTCCAAACTGTGCAATTGAACAGCGTTATGGCTATTTATATGGTTTTCCATTAAAGAAAATGTTTTCTAGGCTTTTTTCTGTGTTTAACAAAAGCGATGAACTGGATCTTAAGAGTAAATGTTTTATGGGATCTTTGCGGTTCGTTGCGATGTGTTTATGTTTACCTTCGAACTGATTATTCACAAATAAGGTGCTCAAAAATTGATCAAAAATGAACATATAACCATGTTGCATGGTGCTGGCGGAACGGTTATGCACGATTTGGTAAAGAATTACATTGTTAATTATTTTGGTGGTGCAAGAAATGTTGATGTTCCTCTTGAAGCTTTGGATGACGCAGCTGTGGTTGGCGATCTGGTTTTAAAAAGTGATTCTCATGCTGTTAAGCCTATCTTTTTTCCTGGAGGAGATATCGGACGCTTAGCTGTTTGTGGGACAGTTAATGATATTGCGGTTTTAGGTGCCGAGCCTTTTGCTCTTGCATGTGGCTTCATTTTAGAAGAGGGATTATCTTTCACTAACTTTGAGAAAATTTTGTCTAGTATGCGGCAAGCATGTGAAGAAGCTGGTGTTAGCATAGTTACCGGCGACACTAAGGTTGTAGAACGAGGAAGTCTCGACGGTTGTGTAGTGAATATTTCAGGGATTGGCAGAAGAACCACGGCTTTGGAGAAAAACATTCGCATTGTGAAGATGTTTAAACGAGACTTTAAAGCAAGATGGATTTTAGACTCAAACCTCAAAGCCGGTGATAAGATATTGTTGTCTGGAACCATTGGCGACCATGGGTTGGCAGTTTTATCAGCTCAAGAAGGCCTTAACTTCGGCAGTGAGATCTTGTCTGATGTAAAACCTTTGAGCCGCTTAGTCCAACGTTTACTTGGAGAAGTTGGCGGTATAGTTGCTATGAAAGATCCTACCCGAGGGGGTCTGGCAGATGCGTTAAATGAGTTTAGCGAAAAATCGAAGATAGGCATACTTGTGGATGAGAATTGCATTCCAATAAGAGAAGATGTACAAGCAGCTTGTGAAATGTTGGGTTTGGATCCTCTAGAGGTTGGTAATGAGGGAAAACTATTGATAGGTGTTATTAAAGAGAAAGCTGAAGATGTTTTGAAACTTTTAAGAACGACAAAAGAAGGGCGAGAAGCAGAAATTATAGGCGAAGCCACAACTGATTTTGCTGGAGTTGCCATGCAAACAGTTGTTGGTGGAAAAAGAATTGTCGCAAGACCTATAGGAGATCCCATTCCTAGAATATGCTAATTACTTTGAATTTCTCCATAAATCTGAAACCTTTCCAGCTTTAACAAGCTTCCATTTTCCTAAAAAGTTTTTTTTGTAAAAATGGTAGAGTCCGCAACGACTACATTGCATTATTCGTTTTCCTTTACTGAGGTCTATTTCAAACAGTTCTAAGGGCGAGCTACAATCAATGCATTTGCCTGTGTAAGTTTTTTCATCCATTTTAATCCTCCAAGCGAAATAAAATAAGTGACTATTTATGTTTAAAACTTACTAAACATTTTNAGNGTCTCTAATGCTCGGTTTAAATCAGAGATAATTATTATATACTCAATAAATGTACATAANTAAAGATATGGTGAAAGGAATGGCAACTGAAAGACCTTTTGGTGTGACTATTNTGGCAATTCTTGAGGTTATAGGTGGAATACTAAGCCTNGCAGCTGGCGCTTTTATGTTGTTTGCAGCAGCAGCCTTTGGAATGATGATCCCTGGAGNAATGCCAGGAGGAATATCTGGATTCGTCGGACTTATGATGGGCTTGTTCTCAGTAATAGGCATTGTTGTGATTANCATAGGCCTTATCAGTTTTATCATCGCTTATGGGTTGTGGAATGGACGAGGATGGGCTTGGACTTTGTGCTTAATATTCTCAATAATCGGAATAATCATAGGAATTTTATCACTGCCGACGGGNATAATTAGCTTGATCATTAACATACTGATACTCTATTACTTGACAAGGCCCCATGTCAAAGCCTTCTTTGGGAAGGGNCCTTCNGTAGAAGCTCCTCCACCGCCCCCACCGTAATCCTCCTTTTTTCTTTTTAGATTAGAATAGAGGTCTGTTTGCTTGTTTCTGCAAGTAATTGTATAGCTCTTTTGCGTAGTTAGATAAGCTGTCGAGGCGCTTTGTCAGCTCTTCCACTTTCACTTCAAGTCTAACTATTCTTTCACGAAGCTCTATAACCTCTTTCTTGTTTTCTTCTTCAGGCATATACTATCCCGCATTACTTGTTTATTTAATTAAAGATGAATTGGTATTTATGGTCTTTGCCCATATTCGGCATGTTCCTTCTAAGCTGACCATACATGCACCTACTGGCTTTTGAGGAGTACAAGCTTTCATNTACAGAGGGCATTCTGTAGGTCTAATTTTTCCAATCATAACTAAGTGGCATTGGCAACCTGGTGGCAAATCTCTTCCACTNTTGACTTTGACATTGAACTTTTCTAGTGCATCGTAATCGTCATATTCTTCTTTTAATTTGAAGGCTGATGANGGCAGCTTTCCTAAGCCTCTCCATTCTCCATCTGCAATTTCAAATATTCTATGCATAAGCTCTTGAGCTTTAATATTTCCTTCCCAGCTTACTGCTCTGACATACTCGTTTTCTAGCGAAGCTTTGCCTTCTCTAATCTGTTTTAAAATCATATATATCGCAAATAAAACATCTAAGGGTTCAAATCCTGCTATAACTGTAGGCATTCTGTAAGCTTTTGGGAAAATCTCGTAAGNTTTCAAACCTATAATGGTGCTGACATGTCCTGGTGCGATGAAAGCGTCAATTTGTAAGTCGCCTATTCCTAAAAGAAGCTCCATGGCTGGTGGGATCAAGCGATGCGAAATTAGAAAGCTGAGGTTTTCTGGTGGTTTATGGAAGATTTCAGCTGCGGTTGATGGAGCAGTGGTTTCAAAGCCTATAGCGAAAAAGGCAAATTTTTTAGTGGGTTTTTGTTTAGCAATTTTAACAGCGTCGCTAACACTGTAAACAACATGAACCTCAAATCCTTCTGCTTTAGCATCTAACAAAGAATTTTTTGATCCTGGAACACGAAAGACATCTCCGAAACACGTGACTGTTACATCCTTTTTAGCAAGTTCAATTGCACTGTCAATTTCGGAAGCCGGAGTTACACAAACAGGACATCCAGGACCGGCAATAACTTCAACATTTTTTGGTAGGAGGCTGCGTATACCAAAATGGGTAATAGTCCATTCATGGGTTCCGCAAACATGGCAAATTTTCACCAAGTCTCTTTTAGGCGCGATGTCGTGAATTTTCTCAACTATACGTTTTGCCAATTCAGGATCTCTAAATCTCAGCTTTTTATTCATCGATATCATCTTTCATTTATGCTGGTTTTTCTGCTTCTGTTTCAAGAATTTCGTTCCACAAACGTATTGTTTCTAAAGCTTCTTTTTCATCTAAAACCTGAATGGCGTAACCCGCATGAACAAGAACATAGTCGCCTACCTTAGCATCTACAAGCGCTACGTTTACTTCTCTTAAAACTTCTTCACCAAAATCCACTTTGGCTATGTCATCTTCTAAGCTTACAATCTTTGCTGGGATAGCCAAACACATGATTTATCAAGGAAAAGAAAAATTGATGATTGATAAATTGATTGCGGTCAAATAGTTAGAAATCCTCCAACAACGGCTTGACCAAAGGATAATCCACCATCTCCTGGCGGGACAGCTTTGTGAATAACAAATTTTAGTCCAGCCTTTTCCACAATTTTTCGTAGGTTTAAGGCTAAAATTTCATTGTATGCTGTGCCGCCTGAAAAACCTACATTTTTTACGCCGTTTTCTAAAGCTTTTTCTATAGCTAACGTAGCTAACCCTTTAGCCAAGTAAACGTGGGCAGAGTAAGCCAAATCTGCTCTTGACAATTTCTTTCTATTTTTGAAAATTTCTAGAACCATTTGCGTAGTATTAAGTACGTTATCATTTATTTCTGGTTTTAGCTTAAGCACATCGTTTCCCCCTCTTATTGCAGCTGCCTCCAATTTCATGGCTGGCTCTCCTTCATACGTGCGTTCATAGCATATTCCTAAAATAGCTGCAATCGCATCTAGAATTCTTCCGCAACTTGTAGTGTAGATGGCATAACGTTTCTTTTCAAGCTGTTGCATTAGTAATTGTGTTTCTTTTTCACCATAAGGAAAGCGTTTTGCATGGTGTGAAAGCCATTCTTGTATCTCAACTTTTTTATGTAGTATGCTTGCAGCCATTCTTAGTGGGTAACGTGTTGCTTTGTCTCCGCCGATTAAAGGCTGTTTTTCTAAGTGACCTACCCTCTTAAAATAGGGGGCTTCTCTTGTTCCNAGGATTATTTCACCGCCCCATGCTTCGCCATCAACACCATATCCATACCCGTCACAGCATATTCCTATAATTTCTTCTAGATTATGCTCTGCCATCAAAGCTGCGACATGAGCATAATGATGTTGCACTTGGATCCGTTGCCAATGGTTCTGGTCAGCTAAGTTTCTAGCAATTTTCGTAGTCGTGAATTTTGGATGTAAATCGCATGCTATTACTTCTATTTTACTGTCTGTTAAATCGATTAAATGCTCTGTTGCTTTCTTGAGGAATTCTCTTGTTTCAACGTTCTCTACGTCACCTATATGCTGTGAGAGAAAAGCTTTTTTCCCAAGTAAAACGCATGCAGTGTTGTTTAACTCTCCTCCTAAGCCTAACGCGCACTTCTGGGCTTTTTCTTTAAGCATTATGGGCGCTGGGGCATAACCACGTGATCGTCTTATGAAAACCAAATTTTTATTATGTATTCGCATTACTGAATCATCGCATCTGTGGGCTATTTTTCTATTATGGAATAGAAAATAATCCACCGTATTGCCTAGTTTCTTTAAAGCTTCATCATTATCTTTAATTATAGGCTGATTTGGAGGATTAGCACTTGTCATAACGAAGGCAGGATCGCTTACTTTGTCAAAAAGCATGTAATGCAAGCCAGTGTAAGGTAACATAACGCCGACATTGTGCAAGCCTGGTGAAATTAAGTTTGAAAGATAATATTTTTCGCTTTTGTTTAATAGAACTATAGGTCGAGTGTAAGCCATTAGAGTTTCTGCTTCTTTGAGGTTTACTGTTGCAAATGTTCTTATGACTTCCAAACTTCTAGCCATGATAGCAAAGGGTTTTTGTTTTCTAAACTTGGCTTTTCTAAGCTTAAGTAGCGGCTTATCTTCAATCGTTGATGTAGCTATGTGGAAGCCTCCGTAGCCTTTAATGGCGACTATAAACCCTTCTGAAAGAAGTTTTCCAGTCTCCCTTACAGGATCTTTATAGTTGATTGATTCTCCTTTAGAAGTAGTTAAGTAAATTTGTGGTCCGCATTTAGGACATGCTACGGTTTGAGCGTGAAAACGTCTGTCCAAGGGATTTTGATATTGGCTTTTGCAGAAACTGCACATAGGAAAGTTTCTCATAGTTGTGTTTTCTCTGTCGTATGGAAGCTTGTAAATTATAGTGTATCTGGGACCACAATTAGTGCATGTAATAAAAAAATAATCATGCCTTGGATCTTCATGTTTTCTAAGCTCTTTTAGGCACTCATTACATATGGCTATGTCGGGCGGGATAACCGAACCAGAAAGCTCTTTTTCTCTGCTACTTTTTCGGATAACGAAATCTGCAAACCTTCCTCTTCTGCTGACTTTTTCCGTCATAATTTCATGGATTTGGGCAAGGAGAGGTTTCTTTTTCTTTAAATCCTGCAAAAAACTTTGAATGTTTTCTTCATTGCCATCTACAAGAATTTCAACACCTGCATCTCCTAAGTTTTTTACGTAACCCTTAAGCTTGTTTTTAACCGCGATGCGATAAACAAACGGCCTAAAGCCTACACCTTGAATTATGCCAGTTACTCTAATTTTTAAACACACTGTACTACTGCTCCAATAATAGACCCAACAAATGACTCACTTAAATTTTGAGCTACAAAAAATGCGTGTTGATGTTTCTTGCCTATGTTAGGTAACCACTTGCATAGTACAGAAAAGGGAGTGCAAGCAAAATCGTGTCGCGTCCATGTTTTGTTAAGGAATACCGTACTTTTAATGGTGGCCCTTCTTCTACAGTTCTGTTAATGTATCGGCCTTGAGTTAAACTCTTCAGTTTATCTGACAAAGTTCGAGAGTTTACACCTAAAATCCTTTTCAATTCGCTAAAACTAGCCACTTTCCTGAGGAAAAGTATGTAAAGTATTTGAAGGTTCCATTTTTGCGATAAAAAATTGAAACTTTCTTCAAGGCTTCGCATAGTATCCTTTAAATCTTCGACGCTTAATTTTTGAACTTGAAATATCTGACGTAGCGTTTCTTCTATTCCTTCAAGATTAACCCTTAAACGGGATTCCACAAAGTTGCGGAGCTCTTCGCTCAAAACCATTTTGTGGTTCATATCTGCACACCAAGTGTGTAGCTTTTCACTACAAGATTTATATGGTTTAATTTTTAAATCTGGTGTATAAAATACGTTCATATAAAGTAGGATTTGAGAATGTTAAAACAACAAGAAGTGCACAGGTTTGAAACATACTCAACAAGCTTATGCCCAGAATGTCTCAAAAGGATACCTATGAGAATTTACGAGGAAGAAGGCGTAATATATCTAGAAAAAATTTGCCCAGAACATAACAAATTTGAAGACGTTTATTGGGGGGATGCTGAACTTTTTAAATGGTTTTATGAAGGCTGGTATAACTCACGCTATACAGGAAACGGTCTAGAAAAACCTCACACAAAAACTGTTAATGGGTGTCCCTTTGACTGTGGCATTTGCCCACAACATAAAACACCCACGATTTTAGGAATAATCGATGTTACAAATAGATGCAATATGGCTTGTCCTGTATGTTTTGCCTATGCGGGAGCGGCAAACTATGTTTATGAACCTTCTTATGAACAGATTGTGGATATGATTAAGCTTTTAAGGTCTAATAGTCCATGGGCTTGTAATTCGTTGCAATTCAGTGGTGGAGAGCCTACCATAAGAAACGATTTGCCAGACCTTGTGAAAGAGGCAAAAAAAGCAGGAATCGAACATGTAGAAATTAATACTAATGGGCTACGAATAGCAGAGGATATAGATTATTTTAAAAAACTTTTAGATGCTGGGGCAAGCACTTTATACCTTCAATTTGACGGCTTAAGAGATGTGATTTACAAAAAAACAAGAGCAAGAACAGACCTTGTCCCTATAAAACAGAAGGTAATTGAAAATGCCCGAACCTTAGGTTTTGAATCGATTGTTTTGGTGGTTACTTTGGCAAAAGGCGTTAACGACAAAGATCTGGGCGACATAATTCAGTATGCCATTGAAAACCATGATGTTGTTCGCTGCGTTAACATTCAACCTATATCTATGGCGGGAAGAGCTAGAAAAGAAAAAATGCGAAAAATGCGCATCACCATACCAGATACAATTAAACTCATAGAGGAACAGACAAATGGTGCTGTGTCTCGATGGGACTGGAGACCGGTTAACTGGCCTGTTCCAATCTCTAAAGGCATGGGCATACTGCGAAATAGGGTCTACCCTGAATTCACTATGCATCCTATGTGTGGCGCTGCTACATTTTTAGTTATTGAAGATGATTTTTCCTATAAACCTATAACAAAGCATGTTGACGTAGACAAGTTTGCACGGATATTTTGGGATGTTTATTATACTGGCTTGAAGGGTAAAAAAACTATGGCGAAAATGAAGTTGCTTAAGTTTTTTCCTATGGTTAAATCAAAAATTGTTCGAGGGCTCCTTAAAGACGTGATTACAAAGGGAAGCTACGAAGCATTAGGCAAGTTTATGCGCAGAATCGTAATGATTGGAATAATGCATTTTCAAGATGTGTGGAATTTTGATCTGGATCGTGTTCAAAAATGTGCTATTCATTATGCTACTCCAGATATGAAAATAAGGTCCTTCTGTACTTACAACAGCATTCACAGAGAAAAAGTGGAAAAAGAGTTTGCGATACCTATAGACGAGTGGACCAAGAAAACTGGAAGAAAAATTAGTGAACCTGCATAATTTATGGTCAACAATCATTTGAAAAAGTCTCTCTTTTCTTCCTCGTCTCAAACTCGTCAACTGCAAATACGGCAACTAATCGCTATTACTAGATTTTCCCGCGATAATATGGAAATTCTATTATACCTTTGATTGTATACCTTTTTCAAAAGGGTGAATTCATTGAAAATAGATGACGTTAAATTAATCGGTGTTGTCGGGGCTGGCACAATGGGTCATGGAATCGCTCAATCTTTCATTCAGGCAAAATATTCTGTTCGTCTTTTAGATGTAAATGAAAATATTCTCAAAAAAGCCTTGGAGTTAATCAGGAATGGACCTTTTGGTCTTATGAAGCTTGTTAAAAGAGGTAAATTAGCTTTAGATGATGTTGAGGATTTAATGAAAAGAATTATAATAACAACTGATTATGACGAATTTTGCCAAGATGTTGATGTGGTTATCGAAGCTGTTCCAGAAAATTTAGAACTTAAAAAGAAAATTTTCAAACTTTTAGATGAAAAGTGTCCAGAGAAAACTTTGTTTGCTTCTAATACATCTGGTATTATGATCACAGAAATCGCTGTAGCTGTTGAGCGTAAAGAAAAATTTGTTGGAATGCATTGGTTTAATCCCGCTCCTGTCATGCCTTTGATAGAGATTGTTAAAGGAGCTTTAACTTCTGATGAAACTTTCTCTCTTATAATGGAGCTATCTAAAAAACTTGGGAAAATTCCAATAGAAGCAAAAGATGGACCTGGTTTTTACACAACCAGATTTATTACTGCATATTTGTTTGAAGCTATAAGGCTTTTTGAGGCTGGTGTGGCAGATCTAAAAGCGATAGATGATATGACGAAACTTGCATTTAGGCATCCTATGGGTCCATTTGAACTTATGGACCTGATAGGATTGGATACTATCCTTCACATAGGTGAATACTTATACGGTCGAACTTTGGAACCGCAGTATAAGCCTCCATTAACCCTCAGAAAGCTTGTGTTAAGCGGGTATTTAGGGAGTTCACGGTTTAAACCTGAAAGTAGAGGAGGATGGTTAGACTATTTCAGGTGTCGATGAACAATGAAGTATGAAAGAGTGATTGTAGAAAATGACGTTGAGGATAATAGACTTTTGTGGATCAAGCTAAATTATCCTGAAAGGCTTAACGTCCTTCATTTTAAAATGTTAAACGAGCTCTATGAATCCTTAGTGGACGCTGATAAAAGTAGAGTAACTCAAGCAATCCTAATTTCTAGTATTGGTACGGTTTTTTCTGCAGGAGCAGATGTTAAAGAGTTAATGAAAGGCAATTTTGAGGAAGGCCTTAGATGGCTTAAGGTGTATTGGAAAGTTATTGAAACAATAAGAGAAACCGGCAAACCTGTTATTGCTGCAGTTAAAGGGACATGTGTTGCTGGTGGACATGAAATTGTAATGGCATGCGATTTGGTTGTTGCAGTAAATCTGCTAGGCTGGGACAACCTGAAGTCCTTGTTGGCTCCACAGCAATGGGCATGGGGCTTCAAATGTTGCCCCTCATAGTTGGGGAGAAAAGGGCAAGAGAGCTATTATTTACAGGAAGGCTTTTGTCTGCAGAAGAGGCTTATCAAGTTGGTCTTGTTAATAGAGTTGTTGACGACAAAGAAGTTGAAAAAGAAGCAAGAAAATTGGCGATTCACATAATAGAAAATGCTAGCCCTCAAGCATTCAGAGTTATGAAGTCTGGGCTAAACTTTTGGACAGATTTAGCCATGTTAAATGCAATGATGGCGAGAGACATTACGTCAATGGTTTGGACGTCTAAAGAATTTAGGGAGCGTTGCAAAGACTTTTTAGATAAAAGAAAAATGAAACCTGGAAAATTTATGGGATCACAACCGTGAACTTTTAAAGCTTGTTTTGAGAATTGCTATGTTTTGACCCAGTCCGGCTGTCTTTTTTCTATAAAGGCTCTATGTCCCTCCTTTCCCTCTTGTGACAGTACAATTTTTATTAGCTCATTTAAAGATTGCTTAAACTTATCGAGTTCAAACTGTTTACTGGCAAGCTTCTTTATTGTTTTTATCGCTGAGGGTGCTGCTCGCATTGTACTTCTTGCCAGCTCTTCAGCGCTCTTCATTAGCTCCTCTGCTGGAACTACTTTGTTTACAAGACCTATCGATTTTGCTTCTTGAGCTGTTATGGGTTCTCCTGTAAACATAAGCATGTTTACATTAAGTTTTCCAATGATGTAGGTGCCTATTATTGATGCTATGGGGGGAATGGCACCGATTAAAGCTTCTGGGATAGCAAATGTGGCATTATCTGACGCTATTACAAGATCGCATAACATTGCAATTTCACATCCTCCGCCATAGGCAAGTCCATTTACGGCGGCTATTACAGGTTTTGGGATTTCCACAATTTTTGCAATGGTTGGTGTGGCAAAATCGAGAAAGAAAGTTTTGATGTCTTCTATAGTTCTTAAGTTGGCAACTTCCTTTATGTCGTCTCCTGCGCTAAAGGCCTTGCCTGCGCCAGTGATTATAATTGCTCTTACTTCTTCATCTTCTTCAGCTTGACATAAGTTGTCGTAAATTTCACGCCATAACTTTTTGTTCAAAGCATTGAGCACATGAGGTCTGTTTAATATTATTATGGCCGACAAGTTTTTCTTCTGATATAGAGTGCATTCAAGATGCATATTTTCACAGCCGTGATTTATTGTTGGTTTTATTTCTTTATGTTTTTGGCTTTCTGGCAACTAGAAGAGCTGATTCCCATGTTGCCACAGTTTCATTTCTTTGATTTTTCACTATATTTTTAAACTTTAATATCCCCATTTTAGGTCGGCTGTTACTTGGTCTTACCTCTATAACTTCCGTTTCAACTTTTATTGTGTCACCAATAAAGACCGGAGCTGTAAACCTAACTTTATCCATTCCTAGAAAGGCTAATACTTCAACTGGTCTGCGTCCTCTCATTTGTAGCGCTAATCCAGATGCTATGCTTAGAGTTAATAGTCCATGGGCGATTCTTTGGCCAAAAAGGCTGTGTTTCATGTATTCAGTGTTCATATGAAGCTCACTCCAGTCCCCCGAAATTCCAGCGAAAATTACTATATCTGCCTCTGTAACAGTTCTGCCTGCCGAAATGATTTTTTCACCTACTTTAAAATCTTCAAGATAACTTTTATCGCTCATTTTTAAGCACCACACTGTATCAAAGGAAAAACAGAAGTTTTTAAAATAAACCTTTGCTATAATTTCTGAAGCATTTAAACCAGTTGCTAGGCGAATGCTTTATGTTGAGAATTGGAGTTGTCGGACCAACTTTTCCTCCTATTGAAGGTATAGCGAGAGTGGCGAAAAGCATCGAAGAAAAGGGATACGACTCAATTTGGTTTCCAGATCATCTCATGGGATGGTTTCCTCAAGCAATTTGGACGTTTGATGTCGTCGGACCGCTTGCTATGTATAGCCCTCATACTTTCTTTGAAACAACACTTTCGATGGCCGTCGCTGCTTCGGTAACAACGAGAATTAGAATTGGGAGCGGGGTAACGGAGTCTGTTAGACATCATCCAGCAATGCTTGCACAGAGCTATGCAACACTTGAACACATAACTAATTCTAGGACTATTCTCGGGATCGGAGCTGGAGAACTGGAAAATGTTGAGCCCTACGGTTTGAAATATGAAAAAGTTGTTAGTAGACTGGAAGAGGCATTGCAAATTATCAAGATTTTATGGAATGCTAAACGTGACGAACTTCTAAATTTTGATGGACAGTTTTTCAAACTTAAAGATGCTGTTTTTGAGCTTCCTTATTTGAAGAAAAGACCTCCCATATGGATTGGCGGGTCTGGTAAAAGAATGTGTAAAATTGTTGCGAGGTATGGTGATGGCTGGTTGCCTGCTGCTTTAACAGCAGAAGAATACAAGGAAAGACTTAACTTAATAAAAACTGAATGTCATCGAATAAACAGGAATTTTAATGAAATTGAGAAAGGAGTATATCTAAACATTATTATTGACGAAAGTAGAGATGAATGTATTAGATTAATGAAAGAATCTCCAATAATTAGAGCAGGAGCTTTACTTACTCCTGCCTCGATTTATGAAAGAAATGGTTTTAGACATCCTCTTGGGGAAAATTTCTACGCTCTGACCGACTATGTTCCTTCACGCTATTCAAAAGATAAAGTGCTAAAAGCTATTCAGAAAATTCCGATGGAAGTCATTAAGCAGTCGTTTATTTGGGGAAATGTAGAGGATGTCATTGAAAAGCTGGATGTGTATAGAAAAGCTGGTGCCCAAACAGTTGTATTTTGGAACTTTACTTTCCTTGGAGACGTAAGTAAAGTAAAAAGTTCGTATGCTTGCATCGATAAACTTGTTGAGTACTTCAGGGAAAAAGATGATCTTCTTAATTTTTAAGTTCAGATGAATGTATTATTCAGCAGGACGAATAAAATGGAACCAAGATTGCTTTTTATTCACGGTGCTGGCTGTAATCATACTGTTTGGGTGTTTCAGCGAAAGGTTTTCGGAAAGGAGGGAGTTTTTCTCGATCTACCTGGTCATAATGTTGCTGGACGGGGAAAAAGAAGTATTTACGAATACGTGGAGTACATTAAGAATTTTTGCGACAAAAAAGATTTGAGAAACGTAGTAATAATTGGCCATTCTATGGGTGGGGCTATTGCCCAAGCTTTCGCTCTTAAACATCCTGAATATGTTAAAGCCATAGTATTGGTTTCTACAGGAGCTAAGCTTAAAGTTGCACCAGTTATTTTTGAGGCTATAAAAAAGAATTATGAAGATGCCGTAGAATTCATAGTAAATCTCTTGTTTTCAAATAGTGTTAAAAATGAAATCAAGCAAAAAGCGATATCAGAATTGAAGAAAATTAGACCAGAGGTTACATATGGAGATTTCGAAGCTTGCAACAAGTTTGATGTGATGAAGCAAGTCACAGAAATCAAAGTTCCAACCCTTATAATTTGTGGAGCTGAGGATCTTCTAACTCCTCTTAGTTATTCTAAGCATCTCAAAGGACGCATTCCTAATTCAAGGCTTGAGGTCATAAATAACGCAGGTCATATGGTAATGTTGGAAAAACCTGAAGAATTCAATGAAAAGTTAACAGAATTCCTAGAAGAAATTTACAAGCGATCGCCTAATTAAAAATAAATAAGCAAAGGATAAAAATGTCAAAAAGTAGTTCTCCTAGTTTTTACTTGTATACTGTTTATACCTCCACATGTAACCTAAAGCACTAATGCATTGCTCAATAGAATTGTAAACAGGAACCTTTTCTTCTTCAAGTTCGGCAGTCCATGCCTCAACAGTATCTTTAAATCCTAATAGATATGTCAAGATAGGTTTTCTTTCCACATTGATTTCCTTTAAATATCTTGCAGCGTTCTTCAAATCAACATATGGAATAAGGCGGGGTACAGCTACAAACAGAATTACTACACTATCAACATTTTCGTCTTTAATTACTGCTTCAACAGCTATTCTTATGCTTTCCTCTGGGCCTACAGCTTCGAAAAGAGGTTCAATGTCAATAGGATTATTTACCGTTGCCCAAGAAGGCATATCTTTTCTGATTGTATTTAGTGTTTCATTACTAAGGGGTGCTAATTGTAAACCTCTTCTAGCACATTCATCAGCTGCAATTACACCGCCGCCTCCAGTAACCGTAACTATTGCAACCCTGTTTCCTTTTGGTAAAGGCTGTAATGCGAAGGCCTTAGTTATATCTAGGAGTTCATCAAGATCTCCTTCAACCCGTATTACCCCAGTTTGCTTACATGCAGCATCAAATATTTCATCTTTTACCGCTAATGACCCCGTGTGAGAAAGTGCTGCTTTTGCCCCCAGAGTGGTTTTTCCTGATTTAAGTATCAGAGTTGGTTTGATTTTTGCAATTTTATTGAATGCCTCGAAAAGTTTTCTTCCGTCTTTAACCCCTTCGAGATATATTGCAACCACATCGGTATCTTTGTCGTTGGCAAGATATTCCAATATTTCAGCATCGTCTACGTCACATTTGTTTCCTAAACCTACAATCTTGCTTATTCCAAAAGGTTGTTTAGACATTATAGACCAAAAAGCAGCTGCTGCAAAAAGTCCTGTTTGGGCTATAAAAGCTACATTCCCTTTTTTGAACTTTGGAAGCGGTGCAAAAGAAGTCGTAAAATTGTTAGAGGTATTCAATATACCAGTTGTGTTCGGACCAATAATACGTATTCCCGCCTTTTTTGCAATTTCCACCACTTTCTTTTCAAGCTTTTCTCCTGCTTCTCCTGCTTCACGAAATCCTGAGGAACAAATCACGACACCCTTTACATGCTTTGATGCACAATCTATCATTATCTCCGGAACTTTAGCTGCTGGAACAATTATTATTGCTAAATCTAGATCACCCTTTATAACATCTACCCTTGGATAAGCCTTTAATCCCAGTATTTTCTCTGCATTTGGATTAACAGGATAAACCTGACCTTTAAATCCTAAATCGAGAAGGTTTTTCAATAATGAATATCCAAACTTAAACGGGTTACGTGATGCACCAACAACAGCCACGCTTCTAGGCTCGAAAAAAAATTCTAATCCAGATGGATAAATTTCACCTTTAACCATTATATGTCACCGTAGTTCTACTCAATAACGATACATTAGCAAAAACATTAGTTTTAATAAGTTTCGTGTAAAAACAGCGCTTTTAAACAACAAAAAGGCGTACGTATTTTTGAAGAATAATTCTTTTGGTTTTTCTTGAAAGATAAAAAAGGGATTTGTGGATGTTTTTATTCTTTTTCAATGACTGTGGCTACCCCTTGGCCTCCTCCGATGCAAGCCGTTGCCAAACCTAGCTTTCCCCCTTCTTTTTCGAGAATTCTCGCCAATGTTCCCACAAGTCTGGCTCCCGTAGCTCCTAAGGGATGGCCGATTGCTATTGCTCCGCCTTTAACATTGACTTTTTCTGGGTCTATTCCAAGCTCTTTTATACTCCACAATGTCACGATGGCAAATGCTTCATTAATTTCCCAAAAATCGATGTTTTCTACATTTACGCCTGCGCGTTTAAGGGCTATTTTGCTTGCTGGTACTGGTCCTTTCCCCATCACAGCTGGATGCACTGCTGCCCACCCCATTGACCTGATAGTTGCTAGTGGTTCTAGTCCCAGTTTTTTTGCTTTTTCTTCGGAAGCAATTAGAACACATGAAGCTCCTGCGTTTAAAGGTGAAGAATTGCCAGCTGTTATTACTCCATCGGATGTAAAGGCTGGCGGAAGACTTTGTATTTTTTCAAGAGATGTATCTGGTCGGACACTGAGATCTTTATTGATAGTTTCTGTTGTTCCATCAGGATAGGTAACTGTTATAGGAAGTATTTCACCATCGAAGAAGCCCTCGTTTTGTGCCTTTGTTGCTAGTTGGTGACTTCTTAATGCCCACTTATCCATATCTTCCTTTGTTAAGCCATGTTTCTGTGCTCCTTCTTTGAAGAGCTTTTCAGCGGTTAAGCCCATGATGAAGCCTGTTTCCATTTCATACATCTTGTATTCTTCTTTTTCAATTAAGTCCATAGGGGGATTAATCCAAGGATTTTCTCCCATGGGTACATGTGTCATGTGTTCCATTCCACAAGCTATCACTAGGTCAGCGTTTCCAGTCATTACTTCCATAGTTCCAAGGTGGATGGCGCTCATGGAAGAACCACATTGTCTGTCAATGAATACAGATGGTACTTCAACTGGAAGTTTTGCTAGCATTACTACAGATCTACCGCCGTATGTCCACTGTTCCCAGACTCCGAAAGCGCAAGCTACGAGGACTTCGTTTATTTCTATGGGGTCGATTTTTGTTCTTTCTATGATTTTCTCGATTAGCATTGCAGTTACATGATCCATTCTGAGAGGGTTAAATTTGTCTCTCTCGGGTTGTTGGGGTCTAGATCTTGAAAAAGCAGATCTTAGATAGTCAGCTATCACTACTTTTTTCATGTTTTGTCCCTTCGAAAGATTTTAAGAATAGTGTTTTAAAATATTTTAACTTAACTTTAACGAATATTTTTTCTCAACGTGAACCTTAAATGATGAATGCTCTTAATGATAAGTTTCCGCTTTTGCTATAAGAAAAACTTAAATTTTCTGCTATTTCTTTCATATGGATAAGGTGGAAAAATGGGAAGAGTTATGGATGGTTACAGAGAATTAGCTAAGAGAGCCAATGAGGTTGATGAAGCTAAGGGACTTATGGCTGGATGGAATAAGGTTATACAGTTTATTGTAGAGGGGGAGGGAGAGTTCTACATTAAATTTGAGAATGGAACTGCTTCCTTCCATGAGGGAAAACACGAAAAGCCTGATGTGACGTTGAAGGGGCCGGAGGAAGTTTTCTATAAAATGGTGACAAGAGAACTTGACGCTACCAGAGCCTATTTCGCTAAACAGTATACCATTGAAGGTTCAATGGCCGACGCCATGAAATTTGGACGTATAGGAACAGCAGTAGCCAAGGCAAGCTAAAACTTTAATAATACCCCTTTTTCTTTCAGAATCAAGATTTTCTAGATGTTAGAGGAGTATTCATCCTCTCTCTTCTTCCTCCTCTCGAATAGCCAAACTTCCATATACAGCGATTACTAGGGCTATAAAGAAATTTACCATAAGAAGCGTTAATGAAACGTCCTTAAAGCTTGGGATTAACGAGAATGTTGCAGAAAGTATAGCAAATCCTACAAACAGAATTAAAAAAATAATCTGATATGTTCTCATCCTGCGCATCGTTAATCATCTCATTTCTTTTTTATTTCGATCTATAATATAAGGATAACACTTGCTGTAATTTCTTAGATATGTAAAAATCTTCCATAAAACTTTTTAGCTTGAGGCGGGGCTATACTTAATGAGGGAGAGTAAACATTTAGAATTAGGAGAGAGTGATATTATTGAAAAAACATATTGTGGTAATAGTTGCTTTGCTGATTGTCTTGGTCACTTTGTTGCCTAGCTTACCACCATCTAGAGCCTACGTTGGACAGATAAAAATTGGAATAATAGGTCCTTATGGACTACCTCACTGGGAACCTGCAGGTATGTGGACAGCCGCCCAAATAGCTAGGGACGAAATCAACGCTGCGGGAGGCATTCAGCTTTCCGATGGCGCCTATGAGTTAGTACTATTCGAGGCTGACGAGCATGCCTATCCCACCCCTGATCCAGGCGCAGCAGCAGCAGAAGTTGAAGAACTTATTACAGTTCACGGTGTTGATTTCATAATCGGTGGCTTTAGAACTGAATGTACAGTAGCCATGGTTGAAGTAGCCGGAGCATATGGAGTCCCATTCATAATAAATGGGGCGTCCACAAGCGAAATCATAGGTAATAGAACAGGAACCGACCATGATGCATGGAAATACCTTTATAGGGTGAACCCAGTCAACAGCACCATGCTCTTTTACACCATAGCTGGAGCCATAGGAGGCTACTTGCTTAACCCAACAATTCCAGGCGGAGGCTTTCTTGTAAATCTTTTCGGAGATTGGTGGTGGACACCTGGTCAAACAGTTCCCCAGGTTAGAACTGCTGTGCTAATGGAAGGCTTAAAGTGGACTGAGGAAATGTATTTCTACCTAACACACCCTGCCGTGTATCCTTCAATACTGGGACCGTTTGTTAACGTTACTTATCACGATCGAATACCCGATGGAACCACAGACTGTACCTCATATCTACAAAACGTGATAGACAACAACTGCAGTTTGCTAATACATGTTTTTTCAGGGGTTACTGGCACTCCACTTGTAACTCAATGGTATGATATGCAAGTTCCAGCGCTAATGGTTGGCATCAATGTGCTCTCGCAACTTCAAGATCAATGGTATTTGACTGGAGGAAAATGTGAATACGAAAGCATTCTAAACTTCGTTGGAACAAGGACGCCTATTAATGATAAGACAACAGAGTTTTGGGACAAGTTTGTAACATCCCCCTACAATCCAGATGGAAAATGGCCAATTTACACAGCCTTCGGCGCTTACGATGCTATTTACGCCTTGGTTGAGGCCATGGAACACTTAGGCACCAAAGACAAGGATGCCCTTCACGACTACTTCTGCCCAAGAACTAACCCCTCATATCAGCGGCTAGGCCTTGCTGGCATATTTAAATACACAAAAGATCACGACGTTTTCTCAAACGAATACGGCCCAGTATGGACACAAGGTTACGTCAGAGCCATGTATGTTCAATGGCTCGACGCAAGAATGGAAGTTGTCTGTCCCATTGATCAAGAATACTCCAAAGTATGGTGTTTGCCACCATGGCAATATCCTTTAGTATGGGATATAACCTATGACGGCTACGTTGGCATAGATGACGTTGTTGGAGCTGCAGAGAACTTCGGAGCTGAACCAGGGCATAATAGATGGGATCACAGAAGTGACGTAACTTTTGACGATTATGTAGGTATAGACGACATTGTGGCTATAGCTGAAAAATTCGGAACAGAATGGCAAGGTCCATAGTCTTCAATCCTCCCCCTTTTTTCTGTTAAAAACTACCAGATTGTTGCAATTTTAGTCGAAAAGGAAAGTTTTAATACATGATTTTGTAGATAAATTTGAAGCCATGAAATATTCCGAGGGAGAACAAAAATGCTACGCGAGTTAACTTTGATTCTAGTTTTCGGAACCATTTCTGGGGGGATTCTATCTCTTTTAGCCCTTGGCTTTACACTTATCTATGGCGTTTCTAGAATACTGAATCTTGCACATGGATCCTTATATATGATTGGAGCTTACATGCTTTATGTTTTTACCTCTATTTTTGTCCCTATTTTTACCTCTTTTTTAGGTTCTAGTTTTCCAAATCTCGACCTAGTTGCTGCTATATTCGCTGCGTTAGCCGCAATAGGTTTTACAGGTGGTGTGGGAGCAATCTTGTATATTGCAACCATCCATCCTATAATAGGTGATGAAATAGCAACAATGGTTTCCACAGTTACTTCAGCTCTAATAATTCAGCAGATAATTCTCATAATCTTCGGTTCGACTTTTTACCCTGCATCTATTCCAATTCAAGGATCTAGTCTCATCTTGGGAGTTACCGTTGGAAATAAGGCATTAGTGGCTCTCTCCGCATCCTTAATATTGTTTGGTTTTGTAGCGTTATTTGTAAACAAATCTAAAATAGGAAAAGCTATGAAGGCTTTATCTCAAGATCGAGAGGCAGCAATGTTAATGGGAGTAAACACAACTAAGCTATTCCTCTTGGCGATGGCAATATCCGCTATGCTTGCTGCCACTGCAGGAATTTTAGAAGTAACAGCTTTAACCGGGACAGCAGCGGCTTGGATGTGGCTACATCCCCTAGCCTCATCTTTTGCCATAGTAATTTTGGGGGGATTAGGAAGCATTAAAGGAAGCCTAATTGGAAGTTTTATTATAGCATATTCTGAAACTGTAGTAAAAATTTTAGTGGGAGGAGCCATTACACCAGTTGTCCCCTTGGTAGTTATGATGGTTATTCTCTTGATAAGATCGAAAGGATTATTTGGAAAACGTGTAGAAATGGAGGACTAAGAGTGATTAAAAGTTATATTACGAGAGGCTTTTCAAGTTTTGTAGCCTACGTTTTTGATGTTCCATCCAGATTACTAGCTTTTTTGTGCCTCTTGTTATTGTTATTGCTCCCCTTAGTAATAAAAGGATATACTGCCCATCCTTATTATCTACGTATATTAACTGGGGCAAATATACTAGCAATATTTGCTGCTAGTTGGGATCTTCTAGTTGGACGTACAGGACAAATCAGTCTTGGACATGCTTTATTCTATGGAGTAGGGGCTTACACTTCCCTAATTTTAGCTACACGCTACAATCTCCCACCATGGGTAACTATACCCTTTGCCTTGCTTCTAGGCGTTCTAGTAGCCTTACTTATCGGCTTACCTTGTACCAGGGTGAAAGGCCCTTATCTAGCTCTAGTAACTATGACTTTTCCATTGATAATGTATACCATCGTTAGATCTTCTCTGCCTAAAATTTTTCATGGAGAATTGGGTATTCGATTGCCGTTCAAGAAGGCACTTTTTCCATTTCTTCATATAATACAACAACGAACTGCAGAGTACTATTTGTCCCTGGCAATATTATTTATCTCTGCAGTTATATTATACAAGGTTGCTAGTTCCAAAACTGGCATCGTGTTTATCTCAATTTTGGATGATGAAGTTTCATCTAAAGCTTGTGGAATTAATGTGACGAAATACAAACTTTTATCATTTGCAATAAGCGGTTTATTCGGCACTCTTGCTGGATGTTTGCAAGGCTACCTAATAAGAATAGCAAGCCCTCCAATGTTTCTTCTAACAGTCTCCTTTATACCAATAGTTGTCACATACTTTGGAGGCATGGGAACAATTTATGGGCCCATAGTCGGAACATATGTATATGCAATGTTAGACAACTTTTTCTTTGATGTGTACTTCCCGCAACTACTCAAATGGGGTGGTATAGAAGCATCCACTGTGCTTGGATATCTTGAACTTCTCGTGTTCTCACTGATAGTACTCATAATAGTACTCAAATGGCCCAGAGGAATAGCCAGATTAGTAACTGATAAGCTGGAAGATTTAGCTGAAGCAAGAGATCTAGACGAAAGAGGTCCTAGAATCTGGAAAAGATATAAAACGAAAGGGCAATAGGAGTTAGCTAAAATGCATGTCTTAGAAGTAGAAAATCTAACCAAAAGATTTGGAGGATTAACAGCCGTAAACAATGTAAGCTTCTTTGTGGACGAAGGAGAACGGGTTGGAATTATAGGTCCAAATGGAGCAGGAAAAACAACTCTTTTCAACATGATAAGTGGATTTATCAAACCAGACTCTGGTAAAGTTATTTTCAGAGGCGAAGATATTACAAAGCTTCCTCCATACGAGATAGTAAACAAAGGAATTGCACGAACTTTTCAAGTTGTCAGACCCTTCCGTCATTTACCTGTAATAGCAAATGTCATGGTTGCACTAAAATCTCCTAGAGGTTGCCGAAAAATAGAATGGCTCAAAACCATGGAGAGAAAAGCCGCCGATCTGTTAGAAGATGTAGGCCTTTCAGAGCTAATGTTAGAGCCTGCCGAAAATGTTGGACATGGCGATCTAAAAAGACTTGAAGTTGCAAGAGCCCTTGCAACCGAACCCGACCTATTAATGTTAGATGAACCTTTCGGAGGACTTAACCCAATAGAAACTGAATTTCTCACTAAATCGCTTCTAAGAATGCATTTAGACGAACCGACAAGAAGCATTATTATCGTTGAACACAAACTCTACGCCCTCATGAAAATAGTCGACAGGGTAATCGTTCTACATCAAGGAGAAAAAATCGCAGAGGGGAAACCAGAAGAAATCGTTAAAAACAAAAAAGTGATCGAAGTTTACACTGGTGGAGTGATATAACTTGCTTGAAGTAAAAAACCTTACAGTACACTACGATGGAGCCATAGCCCTAAACAATGTAAGCTTAAATGTTCAAAAAGGCGAGTTTGTTGGAGTTGTAGGTCCAAATGGTGCTGGAAAAACTACATTGCTCCGAGCAATTTCCGGAGTATTAACAGAAGTTGAACCTGGGAAAAAAGAGCGTCCAACCATGGAAGGATCAATAACATTTAATGGCGAAAAGATAGACAAGCTAAGAGCTTGGAAAATTGTCCAAAAAGGAATAATACACTGTCCAGAAAGACGGAGATTGTTCGCAGAGCTGACGGTTAGAGAAAATCTTGAAATGGGCGCCTACCTAAGAAAAGATAAAAAAGAAATAGAAAAAGATTATGAGAAAATTTACAAACTTTTTCCTATACTCAAAGAAAGAGAAAAACAAATGGCTCAAACTTTAAGTGGCGGAGAACAACAGATGCTGGCCATCGCCAGGGCCTTAATGTCAAGGCCTAAACTTTTACTTATTGATGAGCCTTCCCTTGGTCTTGCTCCTCTTCTAAAGAAAACCGTATACGAAAGCATTAGAGAAATTTGGAAATCTGGCGTGACAGTTTTACTAGTAGAACAAGATGTGGCAGCAACTCTCGATTTAGCTCAAAGAATTTATGTGTTGGCGCATGGTAGAATAGCCGCTGAGGGAACAAAGAAAGAATTAATGGAAAACCGAGACTTGCGGGAAATATATTTGGGATTATAAGCAAATCTTTTTAAAGCTTAAAATTTGGCTCTAAATGAAACAAAAATATTACATTTTTATATCCGTTTCATAATTATACCCTAATAATTCAAAAAAGAGGAAGGAATATGAAAAAATCAAAAAGCAATGCAATACTTGCAGAATATTTGGAAAGACCATGGACAAAATGGTATCCTCCTGACACACCTGCAGACATCGAAATTCCACAAAAGGCCATACCTGAATTGCTTGATGAAGCGGTGAAAAAATGGGGAAACAAAACCGGAGTTATTTTTTATGGAAAAAAAATCAAGCATAAGGAAATCTATGAATTATCGCTTCGCTTTGCGAATGCATTGCATAATCTAGGCGTTAGAAAAAGAGACAAAGTTGCAATCCTGCTTCCCAACTGCCCCCAGTTTATTATAGCCTACCATGCAATACTTAGAATAGGCGCCGTAGCCTCTGCCATCAGTCCACTTTACAGTCCTAGAGAAATAAGATTTCAAGTAAATGATAGTGGAAGCAAAATAATTGTTTGCCTTGACCTTTTATTTGAAAATGTTGACAAGGTCTGGGATGAAACAGGACTTGAACGAGGTATCATAACAAGCATCGAGGAGTACTTGCCAAGCATTAAAAGATTATTCGGAAGATCTCGCGCTAAAGTGTGCATAGACATCAACAAAAGACCTGGAAAACTTCTTTTGTTCCAAGATCTACTAAAAAAATACCCGCCTAATCCTCCTAAGGTAGAAATCGACCCCAAGAAAGACTTAGCAGCACTTCCATATACTGGCGGAACCACTGGAGTGCCAAAAGGTGCAATGTTGACACATTTCAATATAATTTCTATTCAAGAACAAATGCGCCGTCTATTTCCAGACATTGAAGATGGAAAAGAATGTGCGGTTGCTTTACTTCCTTTCTATCACATATATGGCCAATCCGTAGTAATGATGACTGGCTCCCTAAGAGGAGGCACAGGAATATTATTTGCCAAACCAGACTTAGAGGAGATAATCGCGGCAATGGAACAGTACGGAGCAACCATATTTTATGGTGTTCCAACACTCTACAAATATTTAGTTGACCTAAAGAGAGCCAGAAGATTCAACTGGAAAAAACTAAAATACTTGTTCTGCGGTGCCGATACACTCCACGAAGAAGTTCGAGAAGACTGGATGCGGTTTATGGGAAAAGAGATACGAGAAGGCTATGGATTAACTGAGACTTCAGCTGTTACACATGCAAATCCGCCAAATAGAAACAAGCCAGGATCCTTCGGAGTTCCTTTGCCAAATACCTTTGCAGCAATCATTGATCCTGAAACGAGAGAATTTCTTTCGCCAGGCAAGGAAGGAGAACTTGTAGTAAGTGGGCCCCAGGTTATGAAAGGATATTGGAACAAACCTGAAGCAAACAAGGAAAGCTTCTTCGAAGCTGAGGGAAAAAGATGGTTTAGAACTGGTGACATAGTAAAAATGGATGAAGAAGGATATTTCTATTTTATCGAAAGAACGAAAGATATGATAAAATACAAGGGATATTCCATTTTCGCCCATGAAATAGAGGAGGTCCTATACAACCATCCCAAAATTAAAGAAGCTGCTGTAATTGGAGTACCTGACCCAGATGTGGGAGAACGAGTAAAGGCCATAGTTGTTCCAAAAACAGATTATCGAGGAAAGCTAACAGAAGACGAAGTTATCGAATGGTGCCAAAAAAACCTGGCTCCATACAAAGTTCCCAAAATAGTGGAGTTCAGAGGAGAAATACCGAAAACGGACGCTTTTAAAATTGATCACAAGAAACTAAGAGAGGAGCTGTTCATAATAAAAGAGAAATAAGTAAAGATGCTAATGATGCTATTCAGAGATCCCTGCTAAATGCTTCGCTATCTTTTTCTTCTCTTCAAAATCATATGTAGCGGCGATAGCTATTTCTTCCATTATTGGTGATCCCCCACCGTGAACTCCTGCTATGGCAGCGACACCACTCAAAGACGAACATAGCATGTCCGAAAGATATCTGAAACACTTTTGAATATCATCTGGAGAAACATCTTCTTTTCTTGCTATGTATTTATAAAGAAGATCTTTTGTTTCAGGATTAACAAAGTCTCCTTCAAAAGGTAGTGTTGCAGGTAATCCTCCAGCTAAATCTGTGAGAATCTCTGACTCATGGTAAATATTTAATCCAGCATGTCTTCTTCCGACATTTGCATAAACGGTGTTAGGGATGAAACTTCCTGATTCGTGTTTTTGTCCCTCAACAGCGGAGGCTATTCCTGCAGCATAAACAAGCTCTGCAACACTTGCAAGATCTGTTAACTTAGACCTTACATGCGACTTGCCGGCTATCCCTTGATATTCAGCTACTAGCGCTGAAGCTCCAGTAATTATGTCTGTCATTGATGGCTTACACCCAGTATAGCTATGCCTATGATAAAGGGCAAAGCCATGAGCCAATAAAACAGCAAATGGCCACTCGCCACACATAAAAACTCTTTCCCAAGGAACAAAAGTATCTTCAAATATCACAAAGGAGTCTGCAAAGCCAAAATCGGCAGCTGGAGCTTTGAATACTTTTCTGGGCCTTGGATTAGCAACGTGGGTTACTAATTTTATTCCTTTAGCATCAGCGGGAAGGGCAAAGGCTACAGCATAGTCAGCGTCCTGTTCCTTCATGGCTCTTGTAGGAATACATATTATTTCGTCAGCCACAGCGGCCATAGTAATGTGATTCTTTGCTCCTCGGACAATTATGCCGTCTTCTCTTTTTTCTACAATTCTAACATAGAGATCAGGATCTTTTTGTTCATGTGGCCTAAGGCTTCTGTTTCCTTTGACATCAGTTTGCGCAGCAGCCCCCGTTAAATCATTTTTTTGAAAATATTCTAAATATTTAAGAAACCTTTTATGATACTCTGTTCCATAGGCTTTATCTACTTCGTAAGTAACAAAGTTCAAAGCATTTATTGCATCACATCCCATACATCTTTGAATACAGCCGCCAGTTAGGTGACAAGCCTTTCTTATCATCTTTTGTTTTTTCAATAAGTCCTCGGAACTTCTGTTTATATGAGTAAAGCGGTTTATGGTCTCGCCAGTCAAATGGGACGTTGCAGTTATTAATTCTTTAAATTCTGAATTTTCGACAAGATCAAAAGTTTTGGATAGAACATTAATCGAAGGTATAAGTTCCGCACAATCTCGATCAACAAGCTTGCCATCAATGTAAACATTTCTTCGCATTTCTCGAAGTTTTTCAACATATTCTTCGGGCGTTCTCAATTAAGCTCTCCCTGTTTTCTAGTATTGGAACATTGAATAAAAACTTTGCAGTAAACAGAAAGAATTATAATTGAAATGTCATAGTTTTTGCTAAAGGTGTTGATATTGCGAGACGCAGCTATAGTTGGAGTGGGTCATAGCCTTTTTGGCAATAGATATGATGTTAGGCTTGACGAACTGGCTTGGGAGGCAGTGAGCGAAGCTTTGAAAGATGCAAATCTTACTGTAAAAGACATTGAACTTTTAATTGTAGGCTGTGCTGGGGGATGGAGTGCTGAGGCGCTTCCTGCCGTTGTTTGTTCAGAATATTGTGGAACGCTTCCAAAAGGAAGTATGCGTGTCGAAGCTGCTTGTGCAACGGGAAGTGCAGCGTTAGCTACTGCTTACAATTTTGTGGCAAGTGGATATGTGGATATAGCAATTGCTTTAGGCGTTGAAAAAATGTATGAATCCCCAACTCCCGTTCAGATAGAGCTCATTGGCAGAGCAGGAAACTATTTCTGGGAATTCGAAAATTTTGGTCTAACATTTCCAGGATATTACGCTCTACATGCTACAGGCTACATGTGGAAGCACGGATTAAAGGAAGAAGACCTTGCAGAGATAGCTGTAAAGAATCATTACTACGCCTCAATGAACCCAAAAGCTCAGTTTAAGAAGCAAATTAATGTTGAAACAATCATGCAATCCAGATATATCGCTTGGCCTCTCAAGCTCTTCGATTGCTGTCCATTAACCGACGGCTCAGCAGCTATTATACTTGCCAGTGAAGATACAGCTAAGAAAATAACTGACACGCCTGTTTGGATAAGGGGTATTGGTCTATCAACTGGAACTGCAAATCTCAGTAGTAGAGATATGTTTTTGCCGTTGGAATATTCGGGATTGGAAACAGCCGTCGAAGCAGCAAAACAAGCATACAAACGAGTAGGAATAGAATATAATCAAGCTTCAAAGTATTTTGATGTTGCTTGTGTACATGATTGTTTCACTATTGCCGAACTGATGGCTTATGAAGATCTTGGTTTCTGCAAAAGAGGGGAAGGCATAAAACTTGTGAGAGAAAAGCAAACATACAATGGGGGCCTCATACCCGTAAATATTGATGGTGGTCTAAAAGCTAAGGGTCATCCGATAGGTGCTACTGGCGGCTCCATGATTTACAGTCTAACAAAACAGCTTCGCCAAGAATATGGAAAATACGCTGATTCAAAAGCTCAAGCAGACATTAAGAATGGAAGGGCAATAGCCCATAACATTGGCGGAACAGGCCATTACGCTTACGTTACAATCCTTTCGCTTGAAAAACCACATATGTAGGAGGGATATATTTGTCTGAGCTATTTGATAAAGCAGAGAAAAACCTCAAAGAAACCGGTCTCCCCCTAACCGAAGATCAAAAGACTAAAATGCCCCTTTATATCAGTATGCGAGAACTTCCATTAAGATTTAATCTTGGAATTGCTAAAATTCAAAAATTTTATGATGGATTAAAAGAAGGAAAGATTTACCTCACCCAATGTAAAAATTGTGGCGAAAAATTCTTCCCGCCCCAAGCCGACTGCCCAAAATGCATGAAATCCGACATGGACTGGGTCCCCTTAAACGGAGAAGGGGAACTTCTTACATGTACAATGATCTTCGTCAAACCTCCAACGTTTTCTCACTACAAAGATTACATTGTTGGCATTGCGCGAATGAAAGAAGGTGTAAAAGTGATGGCTTGGCTAAACATTGATGATCCTACAAAGATAAAGCCTAAAATGAAGGTGCGCCTACAAACAACGAAAAGAGAGCCAGAAGGTCTAATAACCTACGAGTTTATTCCTATAAACATCTAAATGATAGGATGTACAAAAAGGATTTAGAGATCGATGAGTGAAAAAGGCGTTTACGAAGTATTAAGAGAAAAAATAAGCAAATGGCCCATCAGAGTGCCAAAAGCTAAAGAAGTCATGGAAATGCTTAAAATTCTATTTACTGAGGAAGAGGCTCGATTTCTTATACACTTCACAGCGCCTTATAGAGATCCAGAAACAATGGAAGAAATGGCCGAGAAGACTGGAGAGTCATTAGAAAAAGTTAAGGCTATTGTTAACAGACTAGTTTCCCGTGGACTTCTCTTCCGTTTTACAAGTAAAACCGATGGAAATACGTATTACTCTTTGATGCCTATGGTTCCTGGCATATTCGAGTTTTATTTTTCAACAGGCGGTGATTCTCTTGAGAAGCGAAAAGTTGGAGAACTGTTTGAAAGATATTACATTAGCGGAGGCGGCTTAGAATCTGGCGCCTCAAATTATCCATGGGCC